>Ga0214921_10003891_pt1 | contig 22516 bp, 18 predicted proteins | sample LL1505_MetaG_FD_177992 | JGI IMG/M metagenome (GOLD analysis project Ga0214921, IMG submission 177992) | Freshwater microbial communities from Lake Lanier, Atlanta, Georgia, United States - LL-1505 | ecosystem: Environmental > Aquatic > Freshwater > Lake | place: USA: Georgia | collected... | reverse complement strand
AGTGTCGCGAAGACACTCTATTTTTACGTGTATTTTTACCACCTATCGGGGTTGTTCCTTCTTTTTCTTCCCCTTCTTCTTTTTCTCCTTTTTCTTCTTCTTTTTCTCCTTCTTTTTCTTCTTTTTCTCCTTCTTCTTTTTCTTCTTCTTTTTCTCCTTCTTCTACACGAACAGCATTCCAATCTTTACCATCATTGCTAATCATAATCCTTTCATTTGGTCCATTTGAAGCTACCGCAACAAATCTATTGTTTCCATAACACACACTCGACCAGTTATTTTCATAATTAGAACCTTTAATCCAATTTACTCCATCTGTGCTAAATATTGTTTTACCATTTTCAGAAACCGCAACAAATGTACGGTTACCATAACACACCCCGTTCAATGTCTTTATGTCAGGTTCGTTTATCTTTGCAAGTGTCCAGTCTTTTTCGTTATCGCTGGTTAATATTATTCCCTTTTCTTTTGTTGGGTCCGTGCCTTTTTCTTTACCTACAGCGACAAACAATTCTTTGACACTAAAATCAAACATTTTTTTAAACGTTTTTATCCCACCCTCCCCTCCTGTGTAGTTTTTCAATGTTCGTCTGTTTATTGTATTCATATTTTTATCATTACTTCTCTGTGTCATTTATAACTATATTGTCTATATATTATATTACTAAATATAATACATAAAATATCAAAATAAGCTACTAAAATAGTATTAGGTTTGGATAGTCTCCATAAATTCTTCTACGTGTTTTGCAGGTATACTGTTGAAATCTACAAGCAACCTGTTCAATTCGTACTGTTTCATATACTGGTCTGGATTTTCAGACATTTTTTTCTTGAAAAAATCGGGGCTATCTATACATTTCTGTGCTGTTTTTGGTCCACATTTGGGAAATACGGATGGAATGTTATCACTCTTGTCTCCCATAATAATTTTAATTTCTAAATCCACTTTTGAACCACCTGTAGATCCCTTGGTTTCTGCAATATTTTTATATGCCAAATTGTATATGTGGACGTTAGGACCTGCCAACTGTAAATAATCGTGGTCGCTAGTGATGATGTATATCTGACAAGCACATTCATTCTCACTATTCGTATATCTGTGTAACAAATGTTTTACAGAGAGAGCAATACAGTCGTCTGCTTCCAGATGCGGATGCTTCAAAACAAACTTTGCACCACCCTTCAGGAACAGATCCTCCTCATATACCATCTTAAAGATTGCACCTCCCTTAAATACGTTATTGTTGTCCCGTGTCGCCTTGTATTCCGGATAGTGTTTTACTCTCCATATTTGTTCCCTTTTACAGTCCTTCCCAACAAAGAGTAAAGGGGTTCTGTTTTTGTCGGCTAAGTTTAGTTTGCCTGGGATCTTTCTAAGGTGTTCCAAGTGCATCTTTCTGTATTTATCCACAAATTCAGGGTTTTCATAAGGTTCCAAAGGCACTTCGTTTTCCAAAGGTACTTCGTTTTCCAAAGGTACTTCGTTTTCCAAAGGTACTTCGTTTTCCAAAGGCACTTCGTTTTCCAAAGGATGCGTATTTTTCCACCACTGTAAAAGCGCATAATAACGATAAAAGTTGTAATAGCTTCCGTCTACAAAGATAAAAACAGGATTTTTCTCATCTGTGTCAAAAATTTCAGGCATTTATTACATTATTATTTGGTCAACCCTTTAATTCTTTTACAATAAACAGTTTTCCATTTATCCATTTATCCATTTAATCCCTCAACAGTTCAGTGTGAAAGAGTTCATTTAAAACCTCGTCCATCAGTTTAAATATATTCTCTTTACAGAGGGTCAACGTTGCCCCGTGTGCCATAGCCAAAACAAGCTGTATTTGGACAAATTTGTCGCTTGGTCTTATTCCCAGACTAGTGAGTTCTGGTTTACTCAAATAGTCCTTCAACATATTCAAAAATTTGTAGAGCTGGGATTGGTTCATTTTCTCAGTATTTAAAATGGTTTCTTTAAACAGTGAAGTTCCTATGTCAATAATGGCGTCATAATCCTTCTTATCAATACGGCGAACCACTTCTGCATTTTCTATAATGACGGATTCAATACAGTGAACAATCGTTTCACGCGGCGGCCTCTTAAACATTTGGGTAAACAGTTCAAACAGTGCATCCCTAAAATGGTTATCCAACTCAAAAATAATACCAAAGTCAATGACCCCAATCTTGTGTGGATACTTTTTGTCGTCTTTGTCCTTTATGAAAAGTATGTTCCCACAGTGCAAATCTCCGTGGGCTACACTGTGAATAATTGTGGAGACAAATCCAAATTTTAAAACGGATTTTGCAAACCCAATACGGTCACATTTGTCTACTTCATTTATTTTTAAACCGTCAATGTATTCCATTATGATACAGTTTGGGTATTTTTTTGTAACCTCTGTGTCTACGTCAGGTATCTTAACATATTTCAAATTCTTACAGTTCTCCTTTACCTTTAAAATGTTTTCAACCTCTCTATTGAAATCCGTCTGCTGACGAATAATGGAAATATTTTTGTTTACAATATCTGAAATTTGGTAGCTTTTTATAAAAGGCAAAAATGACACCAAATATAGGAACGTTTTTAAATTTTCTATGGACTCATTCAAACGTTCATCTATATTTTTTCGTTTCATCTTGACGATTACAGGTACTCCATCCTTTCGTCTCTGTGCTTTGAATACGATGGAAATCATTCCAGAATTTATTGGAGTTTCGTATCCATACTTAAAATACAGGTCGCATTCCTCACCGATTTCAATGAGTTCGCCTATATCTATATCCTTGGAAGTCCACGGAGCTTTATCCGTAAATTTCAACAGTTTGTTATTCGTTTCTTCGTCAATCAGGTTATTATTGGATGCGACCGCCTGAAACACTTTTACATACAGAATGTTTACACTGGCAAGGTTCGTAGTGGTCCTCTCTATATAACTTGGCCAATCCCTGAAAAGTCCATAGTTTATCGTCTCGTAAAAAAAAATCCAACAAATATGCAATACAGTGTATAATTCTCTAAAGAAAGATAATGGTTCCATTACTTATACTATTTATGTAATGTTTTCTATAAATTGTTTTACGCGAATAAATATTTTATTTAAAATTTGTCCTAGCATTTTTTGGACAAATAAGGGTAACTTTAACCGGTCCTTGTTTAATAAAATGTTGAATGTAATGTTCAGGTGATTAGGTGTTATAATTTTACATACACATTCTATATTTTTAAGTTGTGTCAATACGGCATGTTCAGGTATCCATTCTGGTCGCCTGTCTTCGATAATGGTTGACAGAAATGTAATGCAGTCGTCCTCTACCTTTTTTTTAATATTGATAAAAGAATAGTTCTGTTTCAGACCGATGTCTTCGAATAAATGTTTTAAAAGCACAGAGGCTTCGGCTTCGTCTTCTGATATTTTTTGAATTTTGGACTCCAAATAAATGTCTGGATTTAAATCATAAATTAGTTTAATCAGGGGGAAATCTACAATTTTGTCTAAAGATATATTTTGATTTTCTATTTCTAAAACGACTTCATAATTGTTTACACGGTTCTGCCTAAACGTAAATCCTTTTTTTTCAAATAAAATAAGTGGATACTCCGTGTTCATATTGGGTCAACTTATTTTATTACAATAATTAAAATATTTTGTTTAAACGTTTAGACCGAAGGCAAATCGGGGTTGAACCCGTTCCCTGCTCCAAAAAAGAACCATCTCAACGACAAGTAGTCGCTAGATTTGTCATCTAGACTGGTGCCATTTATGGTTGTATCAGGTCCCTTTTCAACCAGCCTTTGTATGGCACTTGTCCCTAAAGCATAGTTGTAGTACCACAGGTTGGAAACGTATCCATCAAACCCACCGTTTGCACCAACATAAACGTTACCATAGTTTTGTTTTGGAATACCTGTCAAGTTTATGCTCCTTGAGATGGTTCCGTTGATATAGACATCCATTGTAGTATTCTGACAACGGATAATAACGTTCATCCATTTGTTGATCGGAATATTTGGAATAATGACCTCCTCATTTATCACTCGATAAGTGTTCATCACGACAACTAACGCGTTCCTGTTTGGTGCCAAGTATACACCTGGAGCATTGTTGGGTTCCATCATTCCGTTTTCTCCTACGGTAAGGTTTCCTTTACTAAACACGTGTTTAAAAGTGTTGTCAGAGTTTGCAATAATATCATTGATAAATATCCAGAAAGACCAAGTAAATTCTATCCCCTCATTTTCATTGGAAGAACGGTATATTGTTATCGCGTCGTTACTGCTTGGGTCCTGATATATGGTAAGGAGTTGGTTTCCCTTTACCATTCCATTTATCAGCCTGGGTGAGCTGTCGGTCTGCATAAAATATACTAAAATAGCGACACCAACCCTCAATAATATAATAAATGCAAAAACAACTATTATCAAGAAAGTCACATTTGCGATTGCACTGTTTGACTCCATAAAGCTAGCACTCGGTGTAGAACTTGTTCCTAAACCAAGTCCATAATTCGAACTACCTACTCCATTTGAATTGTATGGATTATATTGAGATAAGGAATTCATTATATATATTATATAATATTAAATGAATAAATTTTGTAAAGTTAAATTAAAAAGTAACCGAACTTTTTTCATTACCATTTTCTAACACTGATACCTGAACCTCATATGTTCCAAACATACTTAATCCACTTGAGTATCCCTTTGTATAAATGTTCCATACTTCCTGAGGGTTCAAAGAGTTGGGGTGGAACTCTAATTTGGATGTCCATCCGTCAAATCCACCTCTCGGTGTAACGTGTATGTCTGCATTGTTGTTGATGTTGGCCGTTCCAGGTAAGAGACACGTCCTGACTAATTTTCCGTCGATGTAGAGGTCCATTGAGCGGCCATACACACTTATCACGAGGTTGACCCATTTTTGAATGGGTATGTTAGCTACAATGCAAGTATGTATAACGCTTTTATTGTCCGGATTGCTTAAATCTCCTGGAAAACACGCTAAAGAAACAGAAACATTGTTTTCTACAGGGCCTAAAATTACTGCAGGACAAGGGTTTATTCCACTTATACCTGTTAAAGATCCTTCGCCTTCTGAACTCTTTGAACCCATTCTACCAAAAATCATTTTAGGTTGTCCGTAACGGTAGTTCCAATCGTTTATATAAAACCATACAGAATAAGCAAAATTACTCGAACCTGCATCGTCACTGGAAGCTAAATCTGATGCGCTGATGGTCGACGAATCTTTACCGTTTTGAATACCTTGAAGGGTGTATGGGTCGTCGGTTAAATATCTTAGAAACATAAAAATTAAAACAATCACGACAACAATAATTAAAATGCTTAATGGAGACATTCGTATAATATAGATTTAGAAATTTTCTGTAAATTTCAATTATTAATTGTTATAAATGTTATAAATGTTATAAATGTTATAAATGTTATAAATGTTATAAATCTTAAATCCTATTTAAGTAATCGACGAAACAGTCTTATTTACGTTTTCTACTAAAATAGTTTTATTGCTGTCGTTCAGAACAGGAGGCGACCTATCTTTAATCATATTATATAAATAAAATATGTTGCTTGTCGTAAGGGGTCTTCTAAAATAGACAACATTGCATATACCACCTTCAATGCCTTCGTCTGTTCCTATAGTAAGGTTGTCCAGTGTATAGTAAGGAACTATTCCTCTATTAGATTTGACCAATTCACTGTTTAAAAATATGTCTAGCACTCCCCCGCTGTAATTTATTATGATGTTGTTCCATTTCTGTAAGAGAAAGTTGTTGTTTACGTAAATGATACGGTTTCCGTTATCGTCATAATCTATCAGTTTAACGTTTTTATTTTTTTTGTCGGGAGCGTTGCCTTCCTCCGTCATAGTTATCATAAGTGTGTTGTTTCTTCCGTTATACAACACATTTGGTTTCCCTCCAAAATTTAAAATAGAAACAAAATTATTGTAGTTTGGGTTTAAATTTGGAGGTGCGGAGTTTATAAAAACCCAGAATGAGATCGCATACTGATAGTCAAACTTTTCGCTTTCGTTCAAATCCGCATACGTGCCGAGGGCATATAAGGTATTGGTGTTTACTGGTCTGTTTACGAGCTGTTTGCCTCCCTGTGTGTTTATAATGTTGAAAACTGACGGCATTTTAAAATAGACAAGGATCAACGACAGGGCAACCACCAACATCAAGATCGACCCTGGCAAATTATTTTCTGTTGGTTTAACCGCTGATTTTGTATCAATTATCTTCTTATTACCAAATGATTTTGTCGAGCTTATTGCACTCATAAATAAGCTGCCAATCTTGTCGAATATTCCAATAAAAAAACAGGGTACATAAAATAAAATACTCAACACAAGGTCTGACAATTTGTTATTTTTCTTATTCTGGTCTGGATCCGTGTTTATAGTTTTATATACCAGACCTAGAACGATGATTATAATTATCAGGTTCAGTATAAAACTAACCGTTGAGCTTCTACCTGATAAATTTTCTATAGATATTGTTATCCATAGAATAAACAGAACAGAGACAGAAATCGCAAACAACGTCATCAACATTCGTTTTATGCTATTTAACACCACGTTGTCTTTATTTTTATTGGTATTTTCTGGAAATATATTTAGACATAACAATATTGCCCACAAGAATAGAAGAAATACCACAATGACAATACCAACCCCTCGTATGTATGTTTGCGTATTGTTCTCGTCTGATTTACCTATTTTTGTATCAAAAAAACCTAATAAAAAAATGAATACGATAAAACATACAAAACAACAGTTTATCACAATGGAGAACGTGGAATATTTTTGTGAAATCAAATTTTTATCTGAACTTTTTGGTCCATTGTCGGGAAGCATCATCACAATGATTAAATATAAAATTGAAAACACGCCAATCAGTGTAGCTATCAGGAACGCTCCTCCAAAATATTTTGTCACGTATCCACCCGGATCGTTATTGTAAAAGGAAATAAATGTGATTATCAGACAGAAAAACAATATTAAAGTTTTAATCCGTTCATAATTAACATCATAATCTTCTATGTAGTTTTTTGAAAACGATTTATAAAAACAGAAAATACCTAAACAAACTATAATCGGAACTATTATGTATGGATAAGTGTTTATATATGAACCATACTGAAAATATATAATTATTGATATTGTATAGATTAATGCATAAAATACTGGACTTATCTGTATTAAAAAAGTTTTAAACACGGGTGCTGAATCACTCTCACTCTTATCTCTTTTTTGAAGTAAAACAACTGTTCCACCTACAAAAAGTATTGATAAAAATATTATCACAAAAACAATTTCTGCTACTCTTTTTGAATTAAAATAATAATAAATAAGTGTAAATAATATTAGCATTAGGAATACTATCGTTCCAAAAAGAATATATATATTTTTTATATTCTTTAATTTAGAAAACAGGTTTTCATTGTCTGGAACAGTAATACTACTCATATATTATTCTATTAAAATAATATTTTGAACTTATACTACTAATTGCTATTTTGCTATTTTGCTATTTTGCTATTTTTACATATTTTTACATATTTTTACATATTTTCACATATTTTCACTGGCAGTTTTTTTACCGTGACAATTGCGACACATTGCAATCAAATTCTGCACGTCGTTACCCCCTCCATATTCCAGCCGCACCCGGTGGTCAATCTCAAACGTATGGTCAAGCTGCTGGTGACATCCACCACATTTCCAGTCTTGGTTGGCCGCAACATATTTTTTCTTCGTCTCACTTACAGAACGTTTCGTGCCGTTCCTTCCAGAAGTCTGTATTCTTTTTTCAGAACAGAACCCTGTACCCATACGAGTAGGATCCATATCATTGAACGTCTCCATAAAGGAACCTATCCCATACCCCCTATCATCCGACGTATAGTCAATGATGGGGCTCAACATATCCATGGACGACTTATCTAGCGGCATACATTTTACCATATTGTTTGCATACAACAACATATTTCTTCCCTGGCTTGGATTGCGTTTCAACATCGTATACATACCTATCCCAAGGGCCGCATAAAAAATCATCTTATAATATTTTTTGAATGACCATATCATTTTAGTGTATTTACCGTCTGTGTATGCATTGTATATAAAAAAGGCTGTTAACCCCAATACAAATATTTCCAACCTCATATATATAACAAATAATATAATTGTAATAATTATATGTCGAGAAATTGTTTAGCGGTCAGCTCGCTATTTATCTTGGTTCCATTCTACATATTTTATCAAAAATATCAAAAATATCAAAAATATAAAAAAAATAAAAAATAAAAAATGTCTATGAGACTGTTCTATCCATATCATTATCAATAAAATTATAAATGTTTGAGTATAATTTTATTTTTATTTATTATTTTATTTTGTCTTGTATCATTATGACACGTCCTGACCTAATATTTTCATATTGGATATTAGCTTGGTATTTTTTATACATCTTTGGAATATCTCGTGTATATAACCCAAAATTTGCGTTAATTATAGGATTTATCGAAAATTTGATTATTTTTATTTTAATGGTTTATTATAAAACAAAACCTAAAATAATAATTTTGTTTACAATAATTGTATTTTTAATGAAAATAATTCCACTATATACCATATGGAATACAAATGTTACAAACAAAGATATTATAGCAACAATTATTTTATTTTTTATTTATCTATTTTGGTCTTTTATTGTTAACGGTATAAAGATGTCTTACTTTATAAATATTCAAAAAGACCTTATATTGCATAATAAAATAAAAACACCTGGAATAAAGTTTTTGGATAAAATTTTAACTTTCATAACAAAAAAGTTATGAAAACTTATTCTGTTGCATTCTTTGAAATTGTAAAATATGCTAAAAGAATTAACGCGTAAGGAAGGACGACTAAGAACCAAGACACGTTTTTATACCCTTTTGTGCACGTCCAAGACAACATAAGGGTCCATATGTATGCAAAAATGATTTTAATGGTAACAAACGTTACTGGAACCCCTTCCGACAATGAAAGTATGGATGCGATTATCGCAATCGTAAAATAAATTTTGGCTGGAGTACATACATTTGTTAATGTGACAACCATTTATATAATGTTGCAATATTTAAATGTATATTTGTATATTTTGTCTGAAATGTTAGAAAATACTTGAAAAGGATGAAGGCAACGAAGGGATCCCAGTTGACTCAGCTGAAGAGGAACCAGAACTTGAACCTGTAAACATTGTAAATAAAAAGAATAACAAACCTAATACAAATAGGATACCAACCAATAATCCTGCAGCTGTTAAGTTTTGGCGTATAGCTTTAGACATCCCTTCAACCCCGTAACTATCCATTCCATACGCATCCTGCAATTTAACCGCCTTAAATATTTCTTTGTGTTCCACAATGTATGCTATCCTTAGGCTTGCTAGAAGGAGGACAACGTATGGAAACAGCACTAGAAACCATGATAGTGAGGAGTATCCTTTCTTACACAACCACGAGAGGATAAACGTCCATAAGACTGCAAAAAATAGTTTACTCAGGATCAATCCTATTGGGATCATTTTGGTCAATGCATAAAGCGACGCTAACACCGCTATACCAAAATATATTTTGGCTGGACTACACATTTTTTCAAACGTTTTATTCATTTAATATATATAATATGAATAAAATAACATAAATATTTAAGCAACGGATTATTTAAACGGGTTCCTCAGTTGTTGTTGTTGTTGTTGCTCCAGCTCTTGACGCTTGTCTATCTTTCATCGCAGTGGTTCCAACTTGCGCATTTTGGGTTCCAAAAGGCTCCATTCCGTAAGCTCCCTGAAGTCCTACATTTTTAAATAACTGTTTGTGTTGAACGATGTTGACAATTCTAAGGGTAGCCAACAAAAGAACAACATAAGGCAAAAGCACCAAGAACCAAGAGAGAGAAGTGTATCCCTTTTTACACAACCAGCTTAATATAAAGGTCCACATTACGGCAAACAATAATCTCACAAAGATGGCACCAAACGGAACACCTCTAGACAGTACATAAATAGATGACAACACAGCAATACCAAAATAAATTTTAGCAGGTGTGCAAAGGTCTTTAAATGACATTTTTGGCTTCATTATATAATAAATAAATATTTTATTTATATTAAATTCAATTTTTAATTTATATTAAATTCAACTATTTACTTTATTATTTATTATTTATTATTTATTATTTACTATTTACTATTTACTATTTACTATTTACTATTTACTATTTACTATTTACTAAATTAAGCCAATAAAGATATCAAAAATGGATTTTTAAATCGTTGTTTTTTTGGCAACCTCTTAAATGAAACTACTTTTTTGTTTTTCCTAGTTTTTATGGAAGTTACTTTTTTTGTGCTGGCTGTTTTTACCCTTTCATTTTTTACATATTTATTTTCAGTTAATACATTTTTTAATAAATTTCCTAAATTTTTAAGTTCGGTATGCAACGTATTTATATTGATTGGTTTAATTATTGGGTTAAACAAAAACTCCCCAAATATAAACTGTATTTTTTTATATACTTCAAGCTGTTGTTTTGTTAAATTAGAATAATTGTTGAAGAGAATTTCAGCAAACGGGAAATATGCGCAAACGAACCCCCATACGTCAACTATTTTAATAAAAACATTGTCTAAATAGTCTCGTAAATTTAACTTGATGTCATCACCATATTTGTTAAAATTCACTAATACTTCTACCAGGTGGTTTACAATATAATTCATTGTGATTTGGGTCTCTACAATCTTTGTTTTGTGGTTCGACGACACGTTCGTGATAGAATTGCTAAATAAGACAAACATAATTTCATTTATGAATTTGTAGTGCCCGGGTCCTCTCTCTTTCATCCATACTGAAATGTAGTTGACAATGAACGGTTTCAAGCTTATACGGTCTGGTGTCCCTCCATTTTTTAAAAAAGTTGAGTATTTTTCTATAAAACGGTCCGTAAACAGAATAACTGAGAACGGCACATTAAATTGTAACGGGCGATTTCTCCACGTTCTAGGAAAGGATTGGTCTTTAAACGGATTGTATTCTACTGTAAGACCCCAATCGATCAATCTACATTTATAACTGTTGTCTACCAAAATATTGGAGTCTTTAATGTCGCCGTGATATATATTTTTCTTGTTCATTGGAAGAATACCTTTTTTGAAGAGGTTTGACAGACTGGTATGTACTTTATACATTTTATCAAACGTGCCATCCTTGTAAAGATAGTCGTCTATTGCAAGACCGCCGTTTGGTATATTTAACGAGAGAAGTCTATCTAAATTTGTATTTATGTTTTTTTTGGTTATACCATCCTTGGGCAATGCGCGGCATTCCTCGTAGTTTGACAGATCAGACTTTTTAAGTCTTGAAGGTTTACACAGAGTGGTTCCATATATTAAAAAATAGTTTTGAAAATTTTTTATATCTTGCAATTTTTCTCGTATAGAATTGATTTCATCGTATTCAGATAATGCGTGTTTTTCTGTCATCAGTTTTGTTATCTTGTTGGTTTGCCTTTTTGTTTCTCCTTCACACATAAGAGCGGGACTAAAAACACACCCGTAACCTCCGGATGCTAACAGGTTGCCTCCCGTGTTCATTGTAGATGGATTATTCATTCGCACTATATATTTATGGTATATTTATTTTGATGATTTTGATGATTTTGATGATTTTGATGATTTTGCTTTTATTTATCATAAAAATAATATATAGCACCTGTCAATCCTGCTATTATAGCTATATACACAGCCTTTTGCTGTATCTTATAGTATTCAACCCACTTTTCATCTGGTCTCTTATATGCGGCATAGTATTGAATGAAAAAGTCGTTCAGTGACACTTGCGGCTTTTCCAGTTTTTCATTTATCTTATTGTGAATAAAATGCATCCACCGAACGAATGACTCTCGATTATCCAGATATGGAGTAATCGGATATTTTTCAATGAGTTTACTAAAATGGCTTGAAATCTCTTCCACGGGTATAAACAACGGCAAATTTTGAATAAATTCATAGTATTTTTTTTTGGTTATGGTATTTGGATGGTTTGGGTACGTCATTGATACTGTATGTAAAAAAAACCAATAGTGTGGTCCCCATACTTTTGGGTCTAAATAAACTGTTGACATAATATAATTTAAACATATCTTTTATACTTAAATATACTTAAATAATTTTACAATGAATAAAAATACTAATGTCTGTAATAATTGTGGTAAACCAGGTCATCTATTTCACCAATGCAAACTTCCTATTACCAGCTATGGCATTATTCTTTTTAAACCTGAATTCGAACCCAAACCCAAACTAGAACAAGAACAAGAAGGAGGAGGAAGCTATAAATATCTTATGATTAGACGGAAAGACAGTTTTGGATTTACAGATTTTATTCGTGGCAAATATTCTCTCTGCAACGTCCAACAGATACAAAATATGGTTAACGAAATGTCTATGGAGGAGAAAAATATGATATTGACAACTCCGTTTGAAGAAATGTGGGAAAAAACGTTCAGTTTACAGCTGAAAAATGAAGAATATATATCTAAAAAAAAATTTACTCAAATTAAAGAAGGTGTCGTATATCAAAATACAAATATTCAGTTGAAGGACATTGTTGAAAACAGCAATACACACTGGAATGAAACAGAATGGGAGTTTCCAAAGGGTCGCAGAAATCCGAAAGAAAAGGATTTAGAGTGTGCATTGAGAGAATTTCACGAAGAGACTGGTATTTTTCCCTTTAAGATTAAAATTGTTGAAAACATATTACCGTTTGAAGAAATATTTATTGGAACAAACTACAAGTCATACAAGCACAAATATTTTTTAGCTTGCATGGTGGAAGAGGACGATTTGAACGGCTTTCAAACCTCAGAGGTCAGTAAAATCGAGTGGAAAAATATAGATCAGTGTTTAAAAGATATCAGACCATATAATTTAGAGAAAAAAAAATTAATTACAAATATAAATAAAGTATTACAAGAATATAGATTATATTCATAATATATAAGTAATGAGTAAATTAACGTCTAAAATTATTATAGAGGAGGATAAACCACCGACAGAAACAATTCCACAATCTATGGATACTTTTGAAAGTGAGGAAAGTCAGAAAAGTGAGGATGATACGTTTTCTAGTTCAGAACGTGAATACGACCTTGAGGAAAAATACAACAAAATTGAACCACCCTGCACGGACGAGCGTTTTTATTCCTCGGAATGCAACAAATTTCTTCTTAAAAAAGAGATCGTCGAGAGCGAACATTTTTCTAAACACCCGGATGAAAACCCTAACCTGTATCCCAACCTGAACGACCCAAATTTTAACATTAAAATATCCACCAAAAAAGAATTCTATGATACAAAATATGACGGCAAAATCCATGAAGATGTAAAAGAGTATGCGGACCGTTTAGCAAACGCGGAGTTTGAACTTCAGCCACACCAAGCGTTCGTTAAAAACTTTTTGTCCTTTCAGACACCATACAACAGTCTATTGCTGTACCACGGTCTCGGAACCGGTAAATGTATGAAGAAAGGGACCCCTATTATGATGTCGGACGGCAGGATAAAGGCAATCGAAAACGTAAAAGAGGGAGACCTTTTGATGGGCGACGACTCTAATCCAAGGACTGTCCTCTCTCTGGCAAGAGGTGTTGACCTGATGTATGATATTGTTCAAGACAACGGAGACAAATATACGGTAAACCAGGAACACATCTTGTGTTTGCGTGCAAAAGGGTTTCCAAAATTTAATAATATTGCGAATAAGAATAAAAATTATGTCGTAGAATGGATACAGTGTAACGCATTTTATAAAAAACAGTTTGGATCTTCTTTAAAGGATTTAAAGGAAGCTGAAACATTTTATCGCAACATTTTGAACCATTCTGAAACAAACAACAACATCGTCGAGGTTGCAGTCAAGGACTATTTACGTCTTTCTAAGAAGAAAAAATCAATACTGAAAGGGTTCAAAACACTCGTCCATTTCCCAGAAAGAGAGATTACTATGGACCCTTACCAGGTCGGGTATCGTCTGGGTTTAGAGGATGACAGCTATAATGGCATACCATACAATTACAAGTGCAACTCTAGAGAGAACCGGTTACAGTTGTTGGCCGGACTTTTGGACGGGAACATGGATTTACACAACCCTGAAATAGATAGAAAAGATAGGAAAGATAGGAAAGATAGGAAAGATAGGAAAGATAAAAAATATAAGTATAACTATACATTCACTCAAAAAGGTTGCTTGAAAGACGACGTCCTCTTTTTAGCAAGAAGTCTTGGATTACTATGTGAAAACAATGGAGACCACAATGTAATCATAAAGGGTTCAAAAGTGGTTGAAATACCTGTAAAACACCAATGTAGGTCATACAAAATGGAAGACTTCTCTCTGGATACCAATATTTCTGTCCAATACGTAAATGAAGACGAATACTACGGGTTCACACTGGATGGCAATGGCAGATACCTTTTGGGAGATTTTACGGTCACACACAACACGTGCAGTGCAATCGGTGTATGCGAAGAAATGCGCGACTATATGAAACAGATGGGAATTAAAAAAAGAATTATCATTGTCGCCTCTGAAAACGTCCAGGACAACTTCCGGTTGCAATTGTTTGACGAGAGAAAACTTAAATTGATTGACGGAGTATGGAACATACGCGCCTGCACTGGAAACAAACTCTTGCAAGAGATCAATCCAATGAATATGAAAGGGGTAACCAGAGAGAAGGTGGTGTCACAGATTAAAAACTTGATAAACAATTATTATATTTTCCTAGGATACGTCCAGTTTGCAAATTACATTATCAAAACAATGAACTACGCGGAAGAATTACAGAGACAGCAAAAAGAAACAAAAGAGAGAAAAGGTAAAATTCAAAAACAACAGTCCAAAGTTGAACTCAATAAAAGGATTATTAACAGACTTAGGCGCGAGTTTGACAGCCGTCTGGTCGTTATCGACGAAGTTCACAACATTCGTAAGACCGACGACAACGAGAACAAGAAGGTGGCTGTAAACCTCGAACTCCTAGTTAAGTCTGTCCAAAATATGCGCTTTCTTCTTCTCTCTGCTACCCCTATGTATAACAGCTACAAGGAAATTGTCTGGCTTTTAAACCTGATGAACACCAATGACCGAAGAGGACGAATAGATGTTAAAGATATTTTTGATAAAAATGGTAACTTTAAGGAGGGTGGGGAAGAATTGCTTATGAGAAAAGCGACCGGTTACATCTCTTTTGTTCGCGGTGAAAATCCTTACACGTTTCCATACCGTGTGTATCCAAGCGAATTTGCAAAAGACTACACGTTTCCGGCAATAAAATATCCTTCCCATCAGATGAACCTGAAAAAAATTAAACGCGAGGATAAAAATCGTATACTCAGCCTCTATTTAACCCAGTTTAACGATTGTGCAAACTGCGGAAGGTGCCAATCGTGTGCATACAATTACATTATATACAGCCTTCGTAACAAAGAATTTTCTGTCACGACAAAGACAGGTACCGTTAAAGAGATGCCCAGTTTTGAAAATATGGAGTCTTTCGGTTATACACTTTTGCAGACCCCTTTAGAATCATTAATCATCTCTTATCCGGTGGCAGGATTGAAGGAGATTTTGGACAGTATCCCGGTTCAAGAATTCTCTCCAAGTTTCTCAGAAGAAAGTTATACAGAGGAGCTAGTGAAAACTACTCCGATAAAAGAGGAGGAAAAAGAGGAGGAGCAATGGAATACAACTATAAGTGATGAAGAAAACTCTAGTGGAACCACTGAAACACTTGTAGACAGTGACACTTTTCAAGAAAAAGAAGAAGAGAAGGAGGTCTCCACGTTAGACAGCAGTGGAACCACTGAAACACTTGTAGACAGTGACACTTTTCAAGAAGAAGAGGACTCCACGTTAGACAGCAGTGGAACCACTGAAACACTTGTAGACAGCAGTACAGAAGAACAAGAGGGCGAAGGAGGTCAAGAAGAGCCACAATGGACCCCTTCTGTTCTCTCTGATGACAGCTCTACTGAAAGAGAAAGCAGTCCAGTTGGAGGAACAAAGGCAACAATAGACCCGCGAATTTTAACCGGCAGGCAAGGGTTAGAGAGAATGATGAACTTTGTGGACTCAAGGGTCCCTCCAATAAAAGGCGACTTTGAATACAAAAAACAGACATTAGACAACTACGGAAGAATATTCTCAAAAGAAGAGATTGGTGCATACAGCATAAAAATTAAAACCATTCTAGACAACATTGTAGAAAGCGATGGAATCGTTCTCATCTACTCACAATACATAGACAGCGGTCTCATACCGGTAGCACTTGCACTGGAAGAGCTAGGGTTTACAAGGTACGGAGAGCCAGGCACAAAACCTCTTTTCAAAGTGTCTCCCGTTCCAGTCGTAGACGTAAGGACTATGAAACCTCCCGACAATAAAAAAGATTTTGCCCCCGCACGTTACTCTCTCATTACGGGTGAGCCCCGTCTCTCTCCAAACAACGACTTTGAAGTGAAAGGGTTGACCGGTGAAGATAACCGCGACGGCAAAAAAGTGAAGGTCGTGCTAATCTCCAAAGCAGGTTCGGAGGGTATCGACCTTAAATTCATACGTCAGGTCCATATCCTGGAACCGTGGTATAATATGAACCGTTCCGAACAAATTATTGGTCGCGCAGTAAGAAATTTCTCTCATAAAGACCTTCCCTTTGAAAAACGCAACGTCCAAATTTTTATGTATGGAACCATACTTCCAGGTAACATTGAAGAAACCGCCGACTTATACGTCTACCGTGTCGCCGAATATAAAGCCAAACAGATCGGTAAGGTCAGCAGAGTTCTCAAGGAGACGGCGGTAGACTGCATCATTCACCACGACCAGACCAACTTTACACAGGATAACATGACAAGGGCTCTGAATGAACCCATCCGGCAGCTTCTCTCAAACGGCCAAGTGTTAGACAATTTCAAGATTGGAGATGCACCGTTTTCACCGGCCTGCGACTATATGGCCACGTGTGAATACCAGTGCAGACCGAATGCAGAGGTGGACGATACACACCTCAACGAGGATACCTATGACGAAAAGTTTATTCTGGTAAATTCGGAAAAAATTTTACAACGTGTACGAATGCTTATGAAGGAGAGTTTCTTCTACAAAAAGGAGGACTTACTTAAAAAGATACGTATCCAAAAAGAATACCCGTACGTCCAAATATATGCAGCCCTTACACAGCTCATTGAGGACCAGAGCGAGTTTATTTCAGACAGATACGGAAGGGATGGCCGGTTAGTCAACATCGGTGAATACTATCTCTTTCAACCCGTTGAACTCCAAGATACGCATTCCAGTCTGTTTGACAGAAACGTGCCTATTGATTATAAACACGATATGGCAAAATTCATAGTTAAAGAGGAAAAGAAGGAACCCAAACAAACCTTACACTCTTTAAAAACGTCGTCGCCATCCGACATCAAAGAGGTTTCCCTTTTTTCGGAAGGGAGACAGATTATGGATGAAATGAAACAAAATTTTGAGGTCTCCGCGGAATTTGCAATGAAGACTGGCGTACCAAGGGGACACGACAACTGGTACGAATATTACGGGATTGCTGCAAAAAAAATGACAAAAGACTATCCAGACATCAAACCATATTTAATTCCCTTTTTAATGGCACACATGATAGAAGTCCTGTTGTTCGATGAAAAACTCGCATTAATGAACTATTTGTATTCACTGGACAACATAAAAAACACCAAATCACAACTCCTAGAATGGAATGCAAAAGAATACTTTGAAGCAAACATCCTCACGACCAAACATTTTAAAGCATTCGTTCTCTTTAAATTAGGTAAAAGTGTTGTTATGATACTGGACGAAAACAACCAATGGATAGAAGCTGAACCGGAAGACCAGAGAGAAATTGCACAGTCCTCTGCTGCCAAAGACATTCGAACATTCAACGTTTCTGAATACAACAGATATGTCGGATTTATTGGTTACGAAAAAAGCAAACGTTATCTGGTCTTTAAATCAAAGGATATGACATCTAAAAGGGACACCGGTGCAAGGTGTGACGAATCTGGAAAACCCAAAATTATGAAAAAATTAAACGAGATTTTGGGAGGAGAAATATACACATCGGAAAACACAAAAGCGCAAACCGTAGATGGCAAAAAAATAGAAGCCGTCAGTCAGAATGAACTGTGTGTCGTTTACGAGTTTTTGTTGAGATATTATAATAAGATTAAGAAGGACGGCAAACGATGGTTTTTAACCCCAGAAATGGCTATTATGCATAATCTGTATTCATTATAAAATATATAAAATATATAAATTAAATAAATAAATTAATGTCTTCAGTTGTATATCGTTCAAATAATAAAATTGATTAAAAATAAAATTAAAAGATAATATGTATAATATATAATGGAACCTGTTAATAAACCACCGAGGCGCCGCAGAGATAAACTCCAGACCATTTATTCCAGATGTTTGCTTACCAGAAAAATAATGTTGCCCCTTGTAAATATTGGTAAACATTTACAAGAAACCATGGAAGAAAATATAAAGGGCAATTTTGAAGGCAAATGTGTGGTAGAAGGATACATCAGACCAGGTTCTGTTAAGATCATTACACATTCAAGCGGAACCATAGAGAGAGGAAACCACATCTTATTTGAGGTGGTCTTCGAGTGTGACGTATGCTTTCCAGTGGAAGGAATGAACGTCCCTTGCGTCGCAAAAAATATAACAAAGGCTGGAATCCGTGCAGAGAGTGCCAGTGAGGTGCCTTCTCCTGTAGTGGTTTTCATTGCAAAAGACCACCACTACAATGTGCCACACTTTGCAGAAATTAAAGAGGGGGACAAAATAACCGTAAGGGTCATTGGTCAACGTTTCGAATTGAACGACAAATATGTTTCCATCATTGGAGAGCTCGTCAAAGAAAAAGAGTTTACACCTAATCCAAATTATAAGAAAAAAATAAATAAACCAATAACAAGTAAACCAAGGATAACAATTGCAGATCAGGATGACATTATAGGTGAGGAATAAAATGACACACTGAAAGTATCCGAAATGGTTGTCTATTTACCGATGAGAAAGATGGCCGCAAAACTTCTTGCAATGAAAAAAGTGTAAATTAATTATTTTAAAAACATTTAAAATGAATTCTCAATAGTTTTATATATGGAAACAATTACAGAAAACAACGTATATTCTAACGATGACATTCATTATATTAATAGCTTGAACCACATAAGGGAAACCATAGAGAAAATGAATAAGTTTAACCAGATTGAAATACTTAGGATACTTCACAAACACGATACGGTCTCACTGAATGAAAACAAATATGGTGTCCATATCAACCTGAGTGAGCTGGATAAGGAGATTGTGAATGAGATTGTTCTTTTTATCAAATATGTTAACACTCAAGAGTTAGCATTAAACAGTATCGAACAACAGAAAGAAGACTATAGAAATACATATTTTTCAAAAGATATTAAAGATAATAATTAATGATTATCAGCAATGTCTGTTTATTTAAAAATGCATTTTTTGAATTCTTTTAAAGAGTATAATGATGTAGTCAGAGATCTACAAGATTATATGTTATCGAATGAACGCATTGAAGAAATTGTAAAGTCGGATAAAAAGGAACTAAAAGATAAATATGATAAAAAAGAAATAAATGATAAAAAAGAAATAAATGATAAATATGATAAAAAATATGATAAAAAAGAAATAAAAGAAATAAATGAGTTATCGCACAATTTTTTTGTTCCAAAACAGAAAGATACACTGTTATGGTGCTATTATATTATGGTAAATGGAGATATGGCGTATGAAACATTGAACAAAAATTTTGTTATAGAGAAGCAGATAAAGATTGACTTGGTTTATTTAATACGCAAACACAAGGACACACTTAAGACATACAAATACGACACGGTAACCAACATTGAAAGCAACCTTGCGAATGACACCCTATTGAATGTAAAGACCTTTTTATCGTTGTGTGTAATCTCTAACGTAAATGTAATCTATATTAGCAATAAAACATATTTTGAAAGTTTTACAAACGATACGGACACAGTGTTTGTGGTAAGTGAAATAAAGAACAAGAACAATAATAACAATAATAACAATAATAATAACAATAATAACAATAATAACAATAATATAAAATACGGATTTAAAATGGCTAATAAAACAGAAACAGACAAAATAAGGTCTGACCTCTACCGGTTAGAAAAGATTGACAAACCAATTAAATCTATGTCAAGTTACAAAGTAGACGAACTTGCAATAATATGCGAAAAATTATCAATCGATACAGTAAATAAAATGACAGGTAAAAAAAAGACAAAAAAAGATTTATATGAAACCATTATACAATATTTTTGACATATAAAAAAAATGAACTATAATTTAAAAATATGTCTGTATTATATATTACAACAATGAGTTCTACAGAAAAACAAAACCCTTCCTTAAAAACCAAAACAAATAAAACAAAAAAAGTTCGTTTTTTAGAAGCCCCTGATTATGGTTCTGAAAAATTAAATAACTTTTATATGAAGTTACATAAGAGCGTGAAGGAAAAGATTAAAGCAATGGATACAGAACAGGCCATACAAGTTTTAGAATTGATGTCTAACACAAATATTCAACAGGTGTACGACGGGTTAACTCCAGCAGAAAAATTAAAATTGCAACAAATGAGCATGATTGAAAAATACACCACACTGAAAAAAATGTTGGATCAAAAAATACAAGACACCACGTTTGCCCTTGAAAAAAAAACAAGTGTAGAAGATAATACAAAAGTATTAGAGACATTGACAACAGATTTTAAAGGGAATTTGCAGGAGGAATTGGTGGAGGATTTGGAAGAGGATTTGCAGGAGGATAGAAAAGGACACAAAGGTAATCAGACCCCGCAAGAAAGTTTTGAAAAACTGGTTAAAAAATATTACGACAACAACAGAAAGGGAGAGTTAGAAGTCAAATTTGGAACCAAAGGTGCAAACCTCACAAAAAACAACTATGACAATGTAGTCAAAAAATTTAAATCTTGCGGGTTTACTGCCGTTGGCGAAGAAACAGGTGAATACTATTTGCGTGTCAACTGTGAATTTTTAGACAGCATTACAGGACGGTTCAAAATGTCTAACATCCGTACAGACATTCAAACCCTACCCAATATAGAGGACTACTGTAAAAATAACGACATCAAACACCTTCCTTATAATTATTTTGTGGACTACCTTTCGAAAGGACCAATGTTTATAGACGGGACAAAAATATTTCCAGTAGATTTCCCAGACTTCAATTTTAGGGCCACTTACAGTGCAGAAACACCTGCAAAGATGGGGGTCGTGAACAACTTAACTGAGAACTGGCGTAAATCAAAGAAAGAGTTTCGTCTCATCAACCGTGTATCTTTTCAACACTCAGATTACCCGTTCCGTCTGGATTTGAGCATCGTGAAATACGGCAACAGAATGCCCGACAAGTTTGGTCGCAAAAATCGCGGACCCATTATCCGCGTATACACGATGGAGGAATCCAACATTCTGAACAATGAAGAGGTCTACGAGATTGAACTCGAGATAGATAACAGTAAGGTTGGACCAGGGACAAAATTTAACTCCCCTCAAGCCATTGTGGAAGGGTTGAGAAAGGGAATAAAGTTTGTCCTCAGCGGAATACAGAACACGAATTATCCCATCTCATACCTAGAGCAAAAGAATGTAATTGACGCCTATATGCATTTGATTTGGAAGGACACACACGACCCCAAAAGATACGTGTCCAGCAGATATTTTATAGGACCAAACTCGTATACCTTACAGATGGAGAATATCGCACCAACCAATGAAAATGCAACTCAGCCAAACATCCGCAAAGATTTTGTAGTCACGGATAAAGCAGACGGACAGCGTCACCTCTTGTACATTAACCAGACTGGAAAAATCTACTTGATTAACAGCAATATGGACGTCCTCTTTACGGGAGCCAGGACAGACAATACCGAGTGCTTCAATACCCTCATTGACGGCGAATTAATCACACACGACAAGCACGGAAAATTCATCAACCTGTATGCAGCGTTTGACATCTATTTTATAAAGTCAGAGGATGTCCGTGCCCTCTCATTTATGATGAATGAAGGTGAAAAAGATGTATTTAAATCAAGAAACAACCTGTTGCATTTCGTGAGACACAACCTAAATGCAGTGGCTATTACAAGTAAAACAAATAAAACTAGTAAAACTAGTAAAACAGATGGACCCGTCCTTGCAACAAGGGACAACCTCTTGTGCCCTATAAGGTTCTGCGTGAAAGAGTTTTTCCCGAGCCACCCTAAAGAGAGCATTTTCGACGCTTGTCGCCAGGTCTTACAGAAAGAACACGAAGGTCGGTTTG
>Ga0214921_10003890_pt1 | contig 22516 bp, 21 predicted proteins | sample LL1505_MetaG_FD_177992 | JGI IMG/M metagenome (GOLD analysis project Ga0214921, IMG submission 177992) | Freshwater microbial communities from Lake Lanier, Atlanta, Georgia, United States - LL-1505 | ecosystem: Environmental > Aquatic > Freshwater > Lake | place: USA: Georgia | collected... | reverse complement strand
ATGGCCGAGCTTGAAGTCGCGAACGGTGGCGCCCCCGCGCCGGCCGTCGAGGCCCCGACTGCCTAAGGTCTGGGCCGGGTCGCCGGTTTATCGGCGAACTTCCCTGCTCCTCAACCCGCGAGTGCGCCCTGCGCCTCGCGGGTTTTTTACGGCCCGCTCCGTCCAGATCCGGCCTCAGCGCGGCGACGCCGCAAGCTCGCAGTAGACGTCAAGGGTTCGTTCCAGCATGCGGTTGAGGGTGAAGTCCCGATTCAGGCCGGGCGCGCAGCGCGGACCGCCTCCGGGGCGTAGCCATTCCGCCAGTTTATCGGCCATCGCCGCTCGATCGCCTGCCGGCACCACGCCCTCGGGAAACAAGGTGGTCAGTTGTTCGCCGACCCCGCCGTGGGCGTAGCCTGCCACCGGTCGCCCTAGGCAAAGGGCTTCCAGCGTAGTGCGGCCGAAGGCCTCGGGGTCGAGCGAGAGCGAGAGCACCGCCGCCGACTCAGCCATGATCTCGCGTAGATCGCTGCGCACTCCGGTGAGGGTGACATGGTCGGTCAGGCCAGCCGACGCGATCGCCGCCCGCAGTTCACCCTCGTAGGCGCGTTTTTTGGGATGCGTCTCCCCCACCAGCGCTCCGTGCACTGGCAGGCCACGGCGCCGCAACTCGGCCAAGATGGCGATAAAATCCTCCGCTCCTTTCCAGCGCGTCAGCCGTCCGGGTAGAGTGAGCAGGGATTTACCCTTGGTCGCGGGAAACTCCTGCTCCCAGCGCGCCCGCCACGCCTCCGGTGCTCGCCAGCCCGCTGGGTAGGCCGCTGGGTCCACGCCGCGGTGGATGGTGGTCAGGCGCGCCGGGTCAACCCGTCGGTAGTTGGCCAAAACATAGGCTCGCACGCTCTCCGAGACCGCGATCACGCGCTCGCCCCGGGTCATCACTGCCGAGTAAGCGTTTACCGAGTAGAAGCCGTGCACGGTGCTGACTAGCCGGGGGCGGGTCGCGGGGTTCATTTTCCGCCAAGCCAGCCACGCCACCCAAGCTGGGGCGCGCGAACGCAGGTGGAGGATGTCGGGTCGCTCGGCGGTGAGTAAACGCCGCAAGGGCGCGATCTGGAGTAAGGTGGTGAGGCGTTTGCGATGCACCGGCCGCGCAAAGTGGCGCGCGCCGGAGCGCTCCAGTTCGGCGACCAGCCGGCCGCCGTTTGAGACTACGAGCGCCTCGTGGCCCTCGGCGACGAGCCGACCGGCCACCTCTAGCGTGCCGCGCTCCACGCCGCCGGAATTCAGTTCAGGCAAGATTTGTAGGACTTTCATCTCGAAAGCTTGGGCTTAAACCACGCTGCCACCAAGCGGTCCGCGCACCGCCCTGCCTCGTGCAAAGCCGGCCCGGGGACCAGCGCGCCCGCGCCCGCGGCGAGCCAGGTTTCGTAGGCAGTCGCGTAGCCGTCGGCGATCAGTCTAGCCACCGCGCGCGCGGGCCGTCCGGGCTTGGCGCCGCGGAGCGGCACTGGGAGCACTCCTGTCGCGGCTATGGAGGTGACCGCTTCGTGCACCATGGATACGCTATCCTCTGTCGCCCAGACCACAGCGGCGCGGGCGAGTTCGTTGGCCAGCCAGTCTGGGGTCGTCTCGCGCCACGGCACGCGGCGCGTGTTTTCCGGCAGTTCCAGTCCGCCAAGGAAATCGTCCGGCGTCCGGCGCGAGTCTGCCACTGTCCAAGTAAGGTCAGGGCGCGCGGTGATCACCCGCAATATTTTCGACGTTAGGGCGGGGGAGTCCCAGCCGTGGTGTTTTGAGGGTCCGCCGAGCAGAACTAGCCCGCTGGCGGTTTTTGCGGGCAGTGTCTCTGGCACTCGGTTCAAGGCGCCGCGGGTGAGTATGCGGCGTGGGGTATCTTCGGCGTTGGCTCCGAGGTCGTGGCGGGGGATGAGTGCGAGATCAAAGAGGGCTGACGGCAGGCTGGGTCGCATGATCACGACCGAGCGCGCGCCGGCGCGGCGGGCGGCCCACCATAGCGGCCAGTGGGTGCGATGTCCGGCGGCGATGATGAGCTGGGTCGGCGTGCTGATCGCCGCCGTTCGCATGCGGCACCAGAGGGATGCTTTGGGCTCGATGCGCACGATTTCATGGCTGGCTCCGGTGCGCCGAGCGAGGGCGAGGGCGAGCCCCACGCTTTGGTTTTCGTGGCCTGGTCGGCCGTCGGAGAGGACGCGAATATGGCGGAGCATGGACGGGTTCATTTCGTGCACCCGTTGACCAGCGCGAGCCCTAGTTTTCGGCAAGCTTGGCGCAGTTTGGCATCGGGTGCTGCGGCTACGACGTAATCGAGGGGCAGATCCGCCGCTGCATCGACCCGGTGCAGGAATGCCTCCGTGGCCTCGCCAGCGAACCGGGGCAGGCTCTCATGTGTGACGTCGTCGGGCACGGCGGTGGGCGGCACGGGGAGTTGGCCTTGCGCGTCGGGCCAGAGCAGGGCGCGACGGCGCTTGGTAGCGGGGGCGCAGAATCCGCGCGGTAGTTTTCCCGCCGGGAGGTGGGGGCGGGTGCGTTGCACCTTCCAGCGGTCCTGCATCCAGAACACATCCTCGGGGCTTACTCGCATGACGCGTTCGAGCAGTTCCATGACATGGCCGGTGCTGGGTTCAGCCGCGTCCGCCGCGTGAAAACCGAGTTCCCAACGCCCGAGGGCGACGGTGCGGAGAGAGACGCCGATCAAGGCTGCGCCGGTGCGGCGCGCGAGCACGGCAGGCAGTGGTGTTACGCTGGCGTTGCGGCCAAACAAGGGTGCATGTTCCCCGATTTTTCCCGCGCGCTGGTCGGACAGGATGGCGAGCACCCCGCCCCCACGCAGGAAGGCGGCCATGGCGAGAGGATTGTCGTCCTTCGAGAACATCTTGAGGCCGTGGCGACCGCGCATGGCGAGCAGGCGACCGTCCATGATCGGGTTGTTCAAAGGGCGGTAGATGTTGGCCACTTTCACGTCTGGCGGCAGGAGGCGGGGGATCCACTGTGCGAGGGCCTCCCAGTTGCCCATGTGAGCCAGCACGGCGATCACCCCTTTTCCGCGAGCGTGGGCCTCCCAGAAAATCTTTTCGTCGCGCATGGTAATGGATGCTTCCAGGCTATGACCGTCGTTTGCGGCGGTGCCGAGCGAGCAGATCAGGTTGGCGCCGCTGCGCCGAAAAACTTCGCGGGCCAGCTTGGTTTGCTCGTTCGCCCTGAGTTCGCCGGCGAAAGCGATGCGTAAATTACGCTCTACAATGCGCCGGCGTTTCCCGATTAACGGGTAGGCGACGGCCCCCGCCGCCCGGCCGATTCGCGCCAGCCAAGGTAGGGGGAGGAGGCTCAAACCCTGTTCGAAAACGCGGTAGGCCAGCGTTTCTAAATGCCATTGCAAACGCCGGGCTGGGGTCGGCCGGATCAGTTCGCGGCGATACGCGTTCGGATTGGGGGCGGCGTTTTCTTCGGACAACATCGGGCTAAAAGCGGACGTTTGGGGCCACCCGCCCCGCCCGCAAGCCCGCGCACGTGCCGTAAATCTCGCTCAGGGCGGGCTTCGCATGGCTTGCCCCGGACTGTTTTCCGCTGTTACGAACTATTCATCCCCGATGCCGCTCCTCGAAGTTTCCGACCTGCGCACCAGTTTCCACTCCCGTGGCGGAGTGTTTCGCGCGGTTGACGGGGTGAGCTTCACGCTTGAGCGCGGCGAGACTCTCGGTCTTGTCGGCGAGTCCGGTTCCGGCAAATCTGTCACCTGCGCCTCCCTGCTGCGCCTGCTGCCGAGCCCACCCGCCCGTATCGAGGGTGCTTACGCGCGCTTCGACGGGCTCGACCTGCTCCGTGCCACCGACGCCGAGTTGCGGAGCGTCCGCGGAAAGCGAATCGGCATGATTTTTCAGGATCCGATGACCTCGCTGAACCCTTACATGCGGATCAGCGAGCAACTCATCGAGCCGCTGCTTATCCACGAGAAAATTTCCCGTCGTGACGCCCTCGCGCGCGCCCTCGCCATGCTGGAGGCGGTGGGAATCAACGACGCCGCCCGCCGCCTGCATTCGTATGCACACGAGTTTTCCGGAGGTATGCGCCAGCGCGTGATGATCGCCATGGCGCTGATCGCCCGCCCCGAGTTACTCATCGCTGACGAGCCCACCACCGCGCTCGACGTGACGGTGCAGGCCCAGATTCTCGAACTGATCAAGAAACTCCAACGCGAGTTGGGCATGGCCGTGATCTTTATCTCCCACGATCTCGGCGTCGTGTCTGGTTTGTGCGACCGCGTGTTGGTCATGTATGCCGGTCGTATCGTTGAGAGCGCCACGGTTGACACACTGTTCCGCTCGCCCCGCCACCCGTATACCCGAGCGCTACAACGCTCCATCCCCGCTCTTCAGGCCAAGGGTGCCGAGCTCTACACCCTCCCGGGCCTGCCGCCCGATCTTTCTCAACCCATCTCCGGGTGTGCCTTTGCCGAGCGCTGCGAGTTCGCTGTTGAGGCCTGCCGTGCCGGCGGTTCGCCCGCGCTCGCCGAGTGCGCCCTTAGCCACGCCCATGCCTGCCGCCGCGCCCATGCGGGGGAGATTTGATCTGCTCCGCTCTTTCGCCATGTCCGCCACCATCCTTGAGCTTCGAGACGTCTATACCCATTTCCCAGTCGAGCGCGGGATTCTGTTCAAAAAGCGCATCGGCACGGTCAAGGCCGTTGATGGCGTCTCGCTCGCCTTGGCACGAGGCGAGGTTCTCGGTCTGGTCGGCGAGTCCGGTTGCGGCAAATCCACTCTCGCCCGCACCATCATGGGTCTGCTGCCCGCCACCGGCGGCAGTGTCTGGTTGGAGGGTAAAAACCTCACCGCCGCCGCCGCGACTGGCGAGGCCCGGCGCGCCTTGCAGATGGTGTTTCAAGACCCTTTTGCCTCGCTCAATCCCCGCCTCAGCGTGGGCGAGGCTCTCGCCGAGCCGCTGCGGGTGCACCGGCTCCGGCTTGCCGCCGACATCCCCGCACGCGTCGCTGAGTTGGCTGCACTAGTCGGCATCCCGGCACGTTCACTCGGCAAATACCCGCATGAGTTTTCCGGCGGCCAGCGCCAGCGAATCGCCATCGCGCGGGCCTTGGCCCTCGAACCCCGCGTGATCGTGGCCGACGAACCGGTCTCCGCGCTAGACGTGTCCATCCAGGCTCAAATTTTGAATCTGTTGGCCAAACTCGTTCGCGACCTGGGCCTAAGTCTGGTCTTCATTGCTCATGACCTTTCGGTGGTGAAACATCTCTCCGATCGCGTCGCGGTGATGTATCTCGGCCGCATCGTCGAGCTTGGCACGGCCTGCGACGTGATCGAGCGTCCGCAACATCCTTACACCCGCGCCCTGGTCAGCGCGGTGCCTCTGCCCGATCCTGAGGGTGAGCGCGCCCGGCGTCGCATCGTGCTGGCTGGGGATCCCCCTAGTCCACTCAATCCACCAGCTGGGTGTCCCTTCCATCCGCGTTGCGCCTACGCGGTCCAAGCTTGTCGCACGAAGGTGCCGGCGCTCGCGCCATTCCTCGGCCGCGAAGTGTCTTGCCTGCGCGTCGGCGAACTACCGGCCTGAGCTTGACCTGATCCGACCAGCGCTTCCGACAGTTTATTCAACTCGAAGGATATAGCCTCGCAGGTATTCGCTCTCGGGCATCGTCACTAGCACAGGGTGATCGGCCGGTTGATGGCAAAACTCCACTACCTGAGCCTTGCGTTTGGCGTCGCTCGCGGCGTCGGCGAGCACGCCGCGTAGCTCTGCGTCCTGCATGTGGTGGGAGCAAGTGTAGGTGGCGAGCAGACCGCCGGGGGCTAGTGCCTTCATCGCGCGGAGATTGAGCTCCTTGTAGCCGCGCAAGGCGCCTTCAAGCGCACTTTTCGACTTCGCGAAGGGCGGGGGGTCGAGCACAATCAGGTCCCAAGTCTCAGCGTGTTTTGCACCGAAGTAGTCAAACACGTTTACGCTCTCGAATTCGGCCGCCACGCTGTTGCGCTCGGCGTTGCGCTTGGCCTGAGAAATGGCGTCGAAAGCGCTGTCGAGCCCGCGCACGTAGGTGGCGCCGGCGCGCGCGGCGTGGAGGGCGAAAGAGCCCTGGTTGCAAAACGCGTCTAGCACGCGGCGGCCCCCAGCGTGGCGGGCCACCGTTGAGTGTTGCTCGCGTTGGTCGAGATAGAAACCAGTTTTCTGCCCGTTTTGCAGATCCAGCCAGTAATCGAAACCATCGATGGCGTGCCAGCGCGGCGCCCAGTCGCGACCACTGCGGGTGGATACGGCTAGCTCGAGTCCCTCAAGACGACGGATGTTGGCGTCGTTGCGCAGGATGATCTCGGTGGCCCCGCTCAGTTCGGCCAGTAACTCGACCACGAGCGTGGACCGTTTATCCAGCGCAAGGGTCTGGATCTGGACCACGAGCGTGTCTCCGAATTGGTCGACGACCAAGCCTGGCAAGTCATCCGATTCGGACCAGACGAGGCGTCGGTTGGCCGCGGTATCCGGTCCGCCGCGGCGGGCGAGGGCGCGGTTCAGGGCGCCTCGCAGGTAAGTCTGGTCCAGCACTATTCGGTCTCGGCTGAGTTTACGCCATATGATCTGGGAACGTGAGTTGTAGATGCCGGTGCCGAGGAAGCGCCCAGTGCGGTCGCGCAGTTCAACGACCTCGCCGTCGTGCTCGGCTGGGGCGAGGGCCTCGACTTCGTTGGCGAAGACCCACGGGTGTCCGGTGAGCACGCGCGAGCGGATGTTGGCTTTTAACTTCAACGAGACTTCGGCCATAGCCAAACACCCTCAAGCGCCGCCCCCGTCGTCGAAAGCCTAAAATTTTCTCCGGTCCGGCCTAACCGCCGTTTAATTCGCACGTGGCTGGCGGCTTAGGTGCCCTTGTTCGTCCCCAGGGCGATGGAAATGTAGTCCGGTCATGTTTTCCCTTCCCCTTGCCGCCTGCGGGTCGTGTGCTCTTACTTTTTCGCCATGACGTCCGCCCAGGAAATCGCCCGCCGCCGCACCTTTGCCATCATCTCGCACCCCGACGCCGGCAAGACTACCCTCACGGAAAAGTTCCTGCTTTACGGCAACGCCATTCACCTCGCTGGTTCCGTCACTGCTCGCAAGCAGCAGCGCGCCACCACTTCTGATTGGATGGAGCTGGAGAAGCAGCGCGGCATCTCAATCTCGTCCACCGTCCTGCAATTTGATTATCAGGGCTACGCCGTCAATCTGCTCGATACTCCCGGCCACAAGGACTTCTCCGAGGATACCTATCGCGTGCTGACCGCCGTTGACGCCGCTCTGATGGTGATCGACTCGGCCAAAGGCATCGAACCCCAGACTCGAAAGCTCTTTGAAGTCTGCCGTCGCCGCGGCATTCCCATTTTTACCTTCTTTAATAAGTGTGATCGCCCCACTCAAAACCCGCTCGAGCTCATCGACGAGCTTGAGCGCGTGCTTGGCCTCGCGCCCTGCCCGTTGACCTGGCCGCTGGGCAACGGTCCTGGTTTCCGCGGCGTCTATGACCGCCGCGTCGGTCAGGTTCATCTCTTCGAGCGCGTCCCAGGTGGTGCCTTCCGCGCCCCGGTCAATGTTACCGGGCTCGATGACCCCCTTGTGCGCGACAAGTTCGACGACCTTACCTACGCCGAGGTGACCGAGCAGATTGCTATGCTTGACGGCGCCACCGCTTCCTTCGACCTCGCCGCGGTGCACGCCGGAAAACAGACCCCCGTCTTCTTTGGTTCGGCAGTGAATAATTTCGGCGTGCAGCTTCTTCTGGAGGGCTTCCTGCAAAACTCCATTCCGCCGACCCCGCGGCGCTCGGTTACAATTTCCGCCCCCGGCGCACCCGCGCCAACCGAGGCCCGCGTCGTTCCCATCGAGCACTCGAAGTTCTCCGGCTTCGTCTTCAAAATCCAGGCCAACATGGACCCGAAGCACCGCGATCGCATCGCGTTTATTCGCGTCTGCTCCGGTAAGTTCGAACGTGACATGGTCGTTGTCCATCAGCGCACCGGTAAACAGGTGCGCCTCTCGTCCTCGCACAAACTCTTCGGCCAGGAACGCGAGACGGTTGACGTCGCCTGGCCGGGCGACGTGATCGGCCTCGTCGGTCACGACGCCTTCGGCATCGGCGATACGCTCACCGAGGACCGCTCGCTCGCCTACGATGAGATCCCGCGCTTTCCGTCGGAGGTGTTCGCCTACATTTTCAATCCGACCAGTTCCGACGCCAAAAAATACCGCACGGGTTTGGAGCAACTCCTGCAAGAGGGTGTGGTGCAGTCCTTCATGCCGCGCAACGCTCCTCCCGGCGCGACTCTGCTGGCGGCGGTTGGTCCACTCCAGTTCGAGGTCGTGCAGTCGCGCTTGAAATCGGAATACAACGCTGAGTGCCGTATCGAGCCGACGCCCTGGACGCAGCTCCGCTGGGTCTCGCCGCATCCTGCCCTCGAAAACCCCAACGCCATCGTGGTGGCGAGCGGCGTGGCTTTCGGGTCCGACAAGTTTGGCCATCCCGTCGTGCTCTTTCCGAATGACTGGACGCGCGAGTATTTCGTCGAAAAAAATCCCGAGCTGAAGCTGCACGAGATGCCTATTGAGCAGATAGGTGCCTGAGTGCCTCACCTGGCGAAAAGGTCCGGCTCCATGCCAACGCCCATGCCCGCCGCGCCCTCCCCGCCCGACGGTTTGCACCCGCGCAATCCGCACCGCGCGCGCTACGATTTTGCACGTCTCGTCGCCGCCCTACCGGCGCTTGCCGCCCACGTGCGGCCTCATCCGGTAGAGGGCGACACGATCGACTTCGCCGATCCGGCCGCCGTGCTGGCCTTGAACCGCGCCCTGCTGCTCGCCCACCACGATCTGGTCCGCTGGGACCTGCCGCCCGGCGCGCTTTGCCCGCCGGTGCCCGGCCGCGCCGACTACCTTTGTCACGTCGCCGATCTGCTGCCGCCCGGCGCGCCCGCCGGCGACGTCGCGGTGCTGGAGATCGGCACCGGCGCGGGCTGCATCTACCCGCTGCTCGGCGCGCGCTTGCTGGGGTGGAGTTTTGTCGCCACCGACATCGCGCCCGAGTCTCTGCGCTGGGCGGCGGACCTGCTCGCGGCCAACGCCCTCGTCGACCGCATCGAGCTACGTCTGCAACCCGAACCGCTGGCCGTATTTGAAAACGTTGTCCGTTCTGGTGAACGCTTCGCCCTCTCGATCTGCAACCCGCCTTTTCACGCCTCCGCTGCCGAGGCCGAGGCAGGCACCCGGCGCAAGCTACGCAATCTCGGCGCCGTCGCCGGTCGCCGCGACGCGCGCGGCCGCCCGGTGCTCAACTTCGGCGGCCGAGCCCACGAGCTCTGGTGCCCTGGAGGCGAGTTGGGTTTTGTGGGGCGGATGATCGACCAGAGCGCGCTTCGGCCAAGCTTGTGCGGTTGGTTTACCTGCCTGATCGCCAAGAGCGCCCACCTGCCGGTCTTGGCGGAGGCTCTTCGCCGGGTTTCGGCCGCCGAGGTGCGGGTGCTGCCTATGCGCCATGGTGAAAAATACTCGCGCATCCTCGCCTGGCGCTTTGCAGGATGAGCCGGAGTCGCGTGGGTAAAGCCTGCGGAATTGAGTCGCCGTTTAACTCAGTCGCCGAGGTCTTTTTCGCCCCAGCGCCACCTAGGTTTCTCGCCTTTGATCCAGCAGATAATCATCAGCATGGCCGAGAGGCCGAGCACGTAGACGTCGAACCATTGATCAAAATGCGGTTTGCGGCAGCGCGCCAGCCCGCCGGTGAGCATGAGGGCACCGTAGGCCGCTAGCACCACCCAGCCTTGCCAGCAGATTGGAGGTCCCCAGCCCCAACCCCAGCGTTTGGCAGGAAACCAGATTTTGCTGGATGCGGCGGGAACTCGGTTTAAATCCATAGTCAAAAGCGTCTGGTTGCTTTCTATTTCCTGAAGGTCTGGCCGATACCTGGGGGTCGTTCAAGAATGCTCCGGCGGTGCAGATGGGGTGGATAAAAATAGCCCGCTTGCCGATCCATCACACCAGCGGAGCGCCCCTGATGGGTTTCGTCACGCCCTGAGTTAAGTCGATTCAGCTTCGAGTCGGCCGCGACGTTATTCCCGCACCGGACCACGGCCCGCTTCTTTCTGGCTCGCCCGCGGCGTCGGAAACTTGCTCGCTCGCAGTATTCATATTCTTGCCGTGCGATTCTCATTTTTCCCCGCCCTGCTGCTTTCCCTGGCTGCGCTTCTCGCGCCCGTCGTCCGCGCCGATTACAAGGGTGCAATTGTCGTAGATGCAGCCACCGGTGCCGTTCTTTTGGAGGAAAACTCCGACGTAGTATCGCCCCCTGCTAGCGTTACCAAGCTGATGACCTTTCTCGTGGTTCACGATGCCCTCCTGGCGGGCAAGCTCCGGCTCGATACGCCCGTGCCGGTTGCAATTGAGGACTCCAAGACGGGCGGCACTCAGGTGTGGCTCGACCCGCGTGAGACCTTTCCGGTGGAGGATCTGGTTTATGCTTTGATGATCCAGTCGGCCAACGACGCCGCCAGTGCCTTGGCCCGCGCCGCCGCTGGTTCGCGCGAGGCCTTCGTCGCTCAGATGAATGCTCGCGCCGTCTCTCTCGGCATGACCCACACTACTTTTCGTTCGCCCCACGGCCTGCCGCCTGCCTCGCGTAAGATCGCCGAGGGGGATCTTACCTCGCCGCGTGATCTCGCCCTGCTTTCTCGAGAACTTCTGCTTCATACCGACGTGCTCAAATACACTTCGGTGAAAACCCGTGAATTCGGCGGCGGCGTGCGTCCCAAGGCGGTGGTAATGAACAACCACAATCACCTGCTCGGTGCGGTCGTGGGTTGCGACGGCTTGAAGACCGGGTTTACCAACGCCGCCGGCTTTTGTCTCGCCGCCACCGCCCAACGCGATGCTAAGCGTATTATCGTGGTTGTGATGGGCAGCCCAGACCGCAAAACCCGCGATGCCCATGTGCGCCGCCTGATCGAAGAGGGTTTTTCCAAAGTGCCTTCCACCTCGGTTTTTAACGGACCGCCCGTGGCCGTGACCCCCGTCGCCATCACGCCGGTTGCCGCCGGTGTCGCTCCGATATCGGATGATCCTCCGGCCGTGCGTTTCGTGCTACCCAAGCGCTAAGCTGGCGGCGTGGGCTTAGTGCCCGTGTTCGAGAAAGAGCATTAACAGTCCGAGCAGGCCAAAGACGGCGGCTAGCAGGCCGGCTTCGTGGCGCTCGAGGCGTTTTAGGTCGATGCCCCGCAGTCCGCGCAGGGTCAGCCAGGTGAAGAGCGTCATGCCCGCGAGGGTGCCGGCTGCGAGGATGCCGCTGAGCACGAAGAAACCGGCCCAGCCGAACTGCACCCCTGATAGGTAGACAGGGAGAAAGGCCTCGCAGGGCGAGAAGGTAAGCATCACTAGCAAGCCACTTATCGCGGCCCAGTCGCCGGTGTCCTTTTTGCCAAGAGGACTCTCGCGCAATTCGTGTTCAAGGTGGGTAGCATCCTTTTCTCTTCCGCAGGCTGGACCGGCGTGGTGGTGGCCGCCGGGCAGGTGGTGATGGCGCAGGCCGGAGCCGCGCAGTTCTTGGAATGCGAAGTAGGCGGCCACGGCCAGCAGCAGGCTGCCCGCGACGGTTTTAAACAGTGCGCCGAAATGCTCGTCGAGGGCGAAGCCCAGCCAGGCCACGCCTAGGCCGAGTAACGAGGTCAAGGCCACGTGCCCGAGCCCGGCGGCAAGGGCCACGCCCATGGTCTTGCTCTCGCGCCACCCGCGCGCCCGCGCGACCAGCACGAACGGCAGCCAATGCGTCGGCAGGGCGGCGTGGAAAAACGCCACCGTGAAGCCGGTCGCAGCGAGGGTCGCGAGGACGGTGGTGTTCATGAAGAAGGGTTAAAGGGGGATCGGTTCGCGTTACGGGCGGGAAACGCCGACCGCAAGGCATCGCTGTGCCAGCGGCCGCTGTCGAGCGTGCGCTGGCCAGATCTCACCCTAACAAAGTCGTCAAGCCCCCTGCCCAGCGCCGCCCGGCAGAGGTTGCACCCGGACCGCCCATTCTGCCACGGGGACGCCGCCGACCACATGCTCGCGCACGATACGTTCTATCCGCGCGGGGGTGGCCTCGCCATACCAGACGCCCTCGGGATAGACGACCAACCAAGGGCCGCCCACGCAGACGCGCAGGCACTCTGCTTTCGAGCGCAAGGCGTCGGCCTCTGGTGACTGGCAGGCGGTTTTCAGCGCGGCCCACGAAGCAAGGCCGGCGGTGCGGTCGCAGCACTCCGGGCCGGGGCAGAGAAACACGTGACGGCGCGCGCCCGGCAGGCCCATCTTGGCGAAGGCTGCGTCGATCTTGGTCGTCTCGGGCGGGCGCGTGGTCGGGGTCTGCTCCATACGTGATTTCTTGCGGCGGACGGCGGCGGACGCCACCTTTTCGTAGCGAATCCACTGCCCCGTCCTCTTTCGCGTCATGCGCTGCGCCCGGTTTTTACTGTTTATCCTTTTTCTCGCGTCCGCGTCCGGCTCGCGGGCGGAGGAGGTGCAGGCGCATGGGCTGGTTTTCGAGCACTGGGTGTGCGACACCTTCTTCGTTGGGTATCGGCCTCCCGGCTACACCCAGAAGTGGGATATCCCAGCGGCGGCGAACTCCGCGCGCGGCGGGCTACCGGTCAACCCCAAGGCGACCCACTTCGGCACGCCGGTGGGGCTGGGCGATGCGCTGCGGCAATATGACATCGACGAGCCCTTTATCCTCATCCTGGGCTACTGGGAGCAGACCGCGCCGACGGAAAAGCACTTCGTGAAGCTGCTCGCGCCCCGGGTGGAGCCAGCGGCGTGGCGGGCGCTTTGGGGGCCGGTCACGCGGGCCGACCTAGAGCGGCTGGACGCGGTGATCAAAGATCGCTCGCTCTCCCCAGTGGAAGCGCGGTTGCGGGCGCAGGAGTTAAAGACGCGGCCGCCGTTTTCCGAGGCGGTCTTCGTGCTCAATCCCAAGATCGACGCCAAGGGCCAGCGGCGGCTCCAGTGCAGCCTGCGCTACGCGGACGTCTTTAAACACCTCGCACCACAGATTTCGCCCGCGCCGGAAACGAACCCGACGCTCTGGGGCGTGGCCTTCCCCGGCCCGGTGGTCTCGGGGCCGAGACGGTTCGAGGAGACGGAGTGACGGGGTTCGGAACCTAATCGGGCTGCTCCTTCTCCACTTGGGGGCCGCCCATAAACCGGCTTCGACACCGGGTGGGTGCCGGTGAATGGGAAACCATCTTGGTCTGGGCTTTCGCCGTCACCAAAAGGTCACCGCGCCACGACACGTGATGCTGTTTTGCACTTGAATACCGAGAACTACTCTAAGTGTATAGCGTCATACCCCACTACCTAGCTAGATCCGCAATCGCTTTTTCGTGATGTCCCCTGCGCCCGTTGCCACCCGCTCATTCCGGATTCGACCGGCCCCCGCCGCTAACCTGCCCGGCCTGACTCGTCAAAAGCTGACCTTCGCCTACGACGCGCGAGGCCGGCGCATCCTGAAGCGCGTCTTTAACTGGAACACGTCCACTTCCACTTACATCTTAAACTCGGAAGCGAAGTTTCTTTATGACGGCTGGAACCTCCTGGCCGAATACAACGGTATGAACGCCAACGCGCTGGTTCGCTCCTATGTATGGGGTCCCGATCTTTCCGGCTCGTTGCAAGGGGCCGGCGGCGTGGGCGGCCTGCTGTGGGCCACAGTGGCGCCCGGTTCCACCAGCATCGCGCCCGGCAACTACGCACCGGCTTACGATGGCAACGGCAACATCGTCGCTTGGATCGATCTCGCCGATTCCAGCTTGGACGGTAAACGCGACTACGGCGCCTTCGGCGAATCCGTTTTGGCCACCGGCCCCGCCGCCAGCCTGCCCTTCGCCTTCAGCACCAAGTATCGCGACGCGGAGACCGAGCTGTATTATTACGGCTTCAGATACTACAACCCAAGCACGGGGCGCTGGCTAAGCAGGGACCCGATTGGTATAAAGGGTGGATTGAACCTTTACGGGATGGTCGGAAACGACAGCGTGAATCATTGGGACAAGCTGGGACTTCAATCGGGCAATGATTGTTGTGTGAATTTCCCGCGCCCTTGGATAAAGCGGGCCATTACATATAATGTCAATTGGTCCCCCGGCACCCGCACCGCCGCCAATAGATCTATCCTACAGAAAAACGTTAACAGATTAAGGGCGCTACTTGGGGATTGCTGCTCTAAGTATGGATTTGGTTGTGGGGTAAGCGTTAATGTTAAAAGAAATGGCACCGGCGGAATCCCTGTTAATGTTATCCCCAGCAGTGGCGACCCTAGTGAGCGAATTGCAGAAGCGGCGGAAAATGGGTCTATAGATTGGATTGGTATGGAAGAGAGTGATGGCGAAGATATTCTTTCCCATGAAAGCGGGCACGTTGGCGGATACACTAATACAGAAACCCCTGGGCCTGGGGTAAACCCAGACGGAAGCGTAAATTTCAATACTCAAGACTCGAGTCACAGCGGCTTATTTGAATCCATTATGTGGCCGACAGTCCCCAATGGAGGGAAAGTGGATTGTTCTTGGTGTCATTCGATTGATAAATTAGCCAAATAGCTTGGTCCGACACATGAAATCCTTATGTTATTCTGCCATTTTGCTTTTGCTTACGTGCGCATTTTGTTGGGCAGATCCGGCAATTCCTGCCATGGCAAATGGAGACGTTTACGCTCAGTTGCGTGTTTCATCGAAGCCCTCGGAGAAAAGTGCATTCGGAGGGCTTCTTGTTTTCTTTAAGGTGGAGGATGGCGGACGTGTTGTCATGTTTTACAATACTGATAGAATGCACTTGGTGCGCGCTAATGTTGGGGAGTATCTAAAGGGCGATTTTGGTGAACTACCATTTAAGATTTTATCCGCGTCGAGTGAGCGCCAAGAAGTAATCATCTCGTATCTGGCTGCGACCGATCCATCGCGAAGATTGTAACATGCCGGCCGAAAGTCCGAACGGAAGGCATCATACATTGACCTTTTGGAAAACGCCGCCGTCGCCGCCCGCGCCGCGCTAATACAAACCAGATCCCCAGCCGGCACAGGTCACGCCAGCCCGCCGCCGAGCCTCTGGGCTGTCATGCCCTCTGCTTGCTCCCTCGCTGTCGCTCGGTCCGCTGGAGTGCAACCCCGCCGGGGACGGCCTGGGCGGTGCAGTGGCCCGCCCGAAGCGGCGCTCCTGTAAGACCCGCGCCGTCACGTCCACGGCGGCCGTGCGCTGCGCTCCCGTCCGCCGAGGCGTGCCCGTCCTGGAGTGACCGGCGGGGACCCCGCTGCGCCCGGCTGACCGGGCGTCCCCTCAACCTCGCGCAGCCGGGCCGCGCAAGCGCGCCCCGCGCGACGCGAGGGTCGGGGCGCGCCCTCGCCCGCCCCGAGCGGCGGGCGTCAGCGGTGCGCGCGACGGCGGGCAAAAGACAAAGCCCGCCGCCGCGCGCAGGGGGGCCGCATGGCCCCCGCTCCGCGAAACCGTGGGCTCGCCCTGGACAAGCCAGGGCGTTGGATCGCCCACGGTTCCCCCTCGGTTCGAATTGCCCGCCAAGGCAGGGAAGGCGGGCAAACTCCGCGCCTTGGGGCGCTGCGCGCGGCCTTGGGGGGCCGCTTGCCGCCTGCGCGGACGGCGTCGGTTCTCCGCTACGCTTTGGGGCTCCGCTACGAACCGCCGCCGACCGCTCCGGCGTGCGGCGCGCCTGGGGGCGCGCCTTGAACTCCGTTCGCCTGGGCTCACTGCGCGCTACGGCGTAAACGCCTCCGCTTGCCGCCTACGCCTCGCGCTGGCGCGCGAGCCGCCCGGCCTCCGCTACGCTCCGGCCTTGCGCCGGGCCTAGCCCCCGGCGCAAACCCGGCCGCGCTGCCGCGCGGCCTCAACTCGGCACTTGTTCGGCGCGTAAAACGGTGTCGATAACGTCGATAACAAGCTTTTGCCGTTCTCGCGGCAGTGCGCGGAGAGCGGCGATGCGTTGTTCAAGCTGCGAAGGCGCTCCGACTTTCCCGCGTCCTTGCGGGATGTCGTTGAGCAACTCGCCGACGGTGACGCCAAAGAAATCGGCGATGCGCTGCACCAGATCCAAACTCGGATTGGTAGCCGAGCGTTCATAGTAGGCGACCAGGTCGCGTTTCATGCCGAGTTTCTCGGCAAGCTGGCTCTGGGAAAGCCCTTTGGCGGAACGAAATGCAGCCATGCGTTGACCGAACTTCGGGGCGGGTTTGGTGGGTGGGCGACCTCCTGGCATGGCCCAATAATAACGATGATGTGAGGTGCGGGCTTGCATGTTGTGAGGATTTACTACCAACCTGCCCCGCGAATGAAAACCACGAAGTTTTCAAAAACCGGCGGAAGCCAACCCGCCCCCTTCTTTTCACTCATGAGCACCACCACCGAAACCGAACCGCGCGCCGAGCGCGCCGCCAGAGCCGAGGCCAAGGGCCTTGTTTTGTTCGCTCTCATCAAAGCCTCTTCAAAATACGCTTACCAAGGGCGTTACACCGGCAGACCGGTAGCGATGCGCATCACCATGCTGGAGCCGGGCGAATACCCCTTCCACCTCGACAACGGCAACCGCTACCGGCGCGAAGACCTCACCTTTTACGTCCAGGGACTCGACGGCCAACTCGTTAAACTCCGCTAACCATGGCCCGCTTTAACGACGACGAAATCGACGCGCTCAAACGCACGACCGACCTTGCGGCCCTGATCCGCTCGCGCGGCGTCGAATTACACGGCTCCACCTCCGGGAACCTGGTCGGGCGCTGCCCCTTCCACGACGACGAAAAACCCTCGCTCGTCGTCACGCCGGGCAAGGGCCTTTGGCGCTGCATGTCGCCGAGCTGCGGCGCGACCGGGAACGCGATTCAGTTCCTCATGAAAAAAGACGGCCTTTCGTTCCGTCACGCCGTCGAATTACTCCGCGCCCCGAGCGCGGCGGCGTTCACCGCGACCCCGAAGACGGTGCGCGTCTTGCCGCCGCCGGTCGCCCTCGACGCCGACGACAAGACGCTTTTGCGCCAAGTCGTGGACTACTACGCCGAGCGCCTGCGCGACGAAGCGGCCGGAGCGGCGGCGCGCCGCTACCTCGCCGGGCGCGGCCTCGGCTCCGCCGACGCGCTCGCCGCGCATAAACTCGGCTTCGCCGACCGCACGCTAGGCCTTCGCCTGCCTCTGAAAAACCGCGCCGCCGGGGCGGAAATCCGAACCCGCCTTGAACGCCTCGGCATCTATCGCGAGAGCGGCCACGAGCACTTTAACGGCTGCGTCGTCGTGCCCATCCTCGACGCCGGGGGCGACGTCGTCGGCCTCTACGGCCGCAAGATCGTCGAGCGCCAGAGCACCGGCGTTTATCACCTTTATTTGCCCGGCCCGCATCGCGGCCTTTGGAACCCGGCGGCGCTCCAGTCGCGGGAAGTGATCTTGTGCGAGGCCCTGCTTGATGCGCTCACCTTTTGGGAAAACGGACACCGCAACGTCACCGCCGCTTACGGCGTCGAGGGTTTTACCGAGGAGATGGAAAACGCCTTCGTCGCCGCCCGCGTCGCCGTGGTTTACCTCGCCTTTGACCGCGACGAGGGCGGCGAGATCGGCGCGGAGAAGGTCGCCGCCCGGCTCATGGCGCGCGGCATCGAGTGCCGCCGCGTGCTCTTTCCCCACGGCCAGGACGCCAACGACTACGCGAGGAAAACCCAGCCCGCCGGGAAGGCGCTCGGCGTGCTCTTAAACGCCGCCGCATGGCTCGGCAAAGGCCGGGCGCTGCCCGCCGTCGCCGCTCAAAAGCCGGAGGTGTCGGCCGACGCTTCGCCGTCGCCGTCTTCCGCCGCGTCGTCCGCGCCCGCGCCTTCTTCTTTAGCTGCTAAAGCTGCTTTCCGGAGCGCGCCCGAGGCGTCGGCCGCGCCGGGTAATCCGCCGCCCGTCCCGCCTGCGGACGGAGTGGCGGCTAAGGAAAAAACATCGGCGGACAACGTGCCCGCGTCCGGCTCGCCAACGTCAACGCCTTCGCCCGCGTCAACGATCCCGCCGACGCCGTCGCCGGCGTCGCCGTCCCTCGTGCAACGCGGGGAACATTGGTTTTTAGACCTCGCTGACCCCGTGCGGGAATACCGCGTCGGAGGGCTCGAAAAGACCCTCGGCGGCGACGCGCTCAAGATCGCGCTTCGCTTGCGGGTCGGCGACCGCTTCCACCTCGACGGGATCGATTTGGCGCGCGACGCCGAGCGCCGCCGCTTCGTCGAACGCGCCGCCGAGGAAACCGGCTTGCACGTCGATCTTTTGCGGCGCGACCTCGCGCGCCTGCTCTTCGCGGCCGAAGCCGCCCAGGCCGAACTTGCCAAACCAGCGACGAGCACCGCGCCGACGATCAACCTGACGGCGGCGGAGCGCGCCGCCGCGCTCGATCTGCTCCGCGCGCCCGACCTGCTGGCGCGCATCCTGCGCGACTTCGACGCGTGCGGCGTCGTCGGCGAGGAGACAAACAAGCTCGTCGGCTACCTCGCCGCCGTCTCGCGCAAGCTCGCGAACCCCCTCGCGATCATCGTGCAGAGCACCAGCGCGGCCGGAAAGTCGGCGCTGATGGAGGCCGTGCTTGCCTTCGTCCCGCCCGAAGAACGCGTCAAATACTCCGCGCTGACCGGTCAGGCGCTCTACTACCTCGGCGGCGACTCGAACCTAAAACACAAGATCCTCGCCATCGTGGAGGAGGAGGGCGCGGAGAAAGCCAGTTACGCCCTCAAACTCCTCCAGTCCGAGGGGGAACTGTCGATCGCCTCGACGGGCAAAGACCCGCACACCGGCCGCATGGTGACGCAGGAATACCGCGTCGAGGGTCCGGTGATGATCTTCCTAACGACGACCGCCGTGGACATCGACGAGGAGCTTTTGAACCGCTGCCTCATCCTCACCGTGGACGAGGGCCGCGAACAGACGGCGGCAATCCATCGCCTGCAGCGCGAACGCGAGACCCTCGCGGGCCTGCTGCGCACGGAGGCGCGCGCGGCCGTGCTCGCGCTCCACCGCAACGCGCAACGCCTCTTGCGCCCGCTGCGCGTGGTGAACCCGTTCGCCGAGCGCCTGACCTTCCAAGACGACCGCACCCGCTCGCGTCGCGACCATACCAAATACCTCGCGCTCATCCGCGTCATTACCCTCCTGCACCAGTATCAACGCCCGGTGAAGACGGCGACCGACGACCACGGAAACGCCGTCGAATATATCGAGGTCACGCTCGACGACATCGCGGCGGCAAACCGCCTCGCCCATGACGTGCTCGGCCGCTGCCTCGATGAAATGCCGCCCCAAACCCGCCGCCTGCTCGCCCACTTGGAAAAGCTCGTCGCGACGCGCTGCGAGACGGGCAAATGCGAGCGGTGCGACGTGCTTTTTACCCGGCGCGAGCTGCGCGAGGCCTGCGGCTGGGGCGACACGCAACTAAAGACCCACCTCGGCCGCCTGGTTGAGCTGGAATACGTGCTCGCGCACCGCGCCGACCACGGCACCGGCCACGTTTACGAGCTGGTTTACGACGGCGGCGGCAAGGACGGCAAACGCCACCTCCCCGGCCTGCTCGACGTCGAAAAACTCCGCGCCGTCCACAACTACGACGCCGAGCGGTCGGGGGTAAATGGGCAGCGGTCGGGGGTCGGTCGGCCCCCGGTCGGGGGTCGGTCGGGGGCCGGTCGGGGCGAGAAAACCGACGCTCCCACCTCTGAAAACGGCGTATCGGATGAGCCGATACGCCAAAAACCGCAAGAGCCCCCCGCCGCCGACGCGGCGGCGTAGGCGTAAACGTAGACGTAACCACATGGCCGGAAAAAAAGGCTTTGCCGCGGTGCCGTCGTTGCGGGCGCGGGCGCGCCGCGCCACGCCCGGCGCGCTCGCGCTCGGCGGCAACGCCCCGCAGGCGTCCGCGCTCGTGCGCGACGCCGCCGACGCGCTCGCCGTCTGCGTGGACGCCTGGCTCGATGCGTTGCGCTCGCGCAACTACTCCGAAAGCACCCTCGAAGGCCGCGCCTTCTCGCTGCGCTTCTTCGCGGCGTGGGCGCAAGAGCGCGACGTGACGCGCGCCGCCGAGGTCACGCGGCCGATTTTGGAGGCGTATCAACGTTGGCTATCCCGCTACGAACAGAAGCCCGGCAAACGCTTGTCCTGGTCAACCCAGCGCGAACGCATCGGCACCTTGCGCGACTGGTTCCGCTGGCTGACGCGGCAAAACATCCTTCTTCACAACCCCGCTTCCGAATTGGAGTTACCGCGCCCCGAGCGCCGCTTGCCCGTGTCCGGACTCTCGCGCGACGAACTCGCCCGCCTGCTCGCCGTGCCCGACGTCGCCGACCCGCTCGGCCTGCGAGATCGGGCCTTGCTTGAGGTGCTTTACGCGACCGGCTTGCGCCGCTCCGAACTGTGCCGCCTCGAATGTCCCGACGTGAACCCCGAGCGCGGCACCGTCACCGTTCGCCAGGGCAAAGGGAAAAAAGACCGCGTCGTTCCCCTCGGCGGCCGCGCGGCCGCTTGGGTGAAACGCTACGTCGACGAGGTCCGCCCGCGTCTCGTCCTGGACGGCCGCACGCCGACGCTCTTCCTGACGGCCTACGGCGCGGGTTTTAACCCCGATGTGGTGTCCGGCATGGTCTCGGCCTGGATGACGCGCGCGGGCCTCGAAAAACGCGGTTCCTGCCACTTGCTCCGCCACACCTGCGCAACGCACATGCTCGAGGGCGGTGCCGACATCCGCTTTATACAGCAGTTGCTCGGACACGAAAAACTCGAGACCACCGCCATTTATACCGAGGTCACGATACGCCAGTTGCTCGAAGTGCATGCCCGCTGCCACCCGTCCGCCCGCGTAGATCCGACCGCCAACCCGGCGACGACGCCCCCGCCGACGACGTAAACGCTTCTTTCCTTAGCCGCTAAAAGCTGCCTACTTGGTCGGCATGTTAACGACCGCCCCAACGCCGCAAAACCGCGCTTCGCGCGCGCGCGGGCGCGGGCTCAAAACTCGCGTCTGGGGTTTTTGCCGCCGTCCGGCATCTCGCGCCCCGGTTTTTGGTCTGCAAACCACGAAACCGCTTCGGGTTGCGTTAGCCACGGCTACGAAAACCGCATCGGGTCCCAGCCAATGGCTCAGCAGGGACCCGATAGAGGAAGAGGGTGGCGTGAACCTTTACGGAATGGTTAATAATAACCCAACCAATCGATGGGACTACCTCGGTTTAGTTACATTAGATCCAGACGGTAACGTCATCCCGGATGGCGAATACCAAGGCAATGACCATTTTATAGTAAGGAAGTGCGAAATATTGATTATTTATGGCCATAGGACGCGAAGTGATAGACGGGTCAGAATATCGACGCTCGGTTGTTCCGCTGCCGGCGGAAATGTATGCGACCCTGGAAGCGTAAACGAGAACATAAGTCGTCCGTTGAATGGCGTCGAAACGCATCATGAAACCATGTTGTTTACGGACAGATACGACACAGCTGAAGAAGAGGAACCGCAAGGAGCCGGCCATGCAATTAGAACGTCCAGAGCCAACGGAATTGAAAGAGATGGTAATGTAGTCTTGCGACGATTGCGGGAGGCTGCCCGGAAGAAAGCCGAAGAACTAAAGAAGAGCTGTAAATGTAAATCAGTTACCATTTATGAATTGCGGCGAGGCCTCGGGCCGCCCGCTAATCCTCCCACCGTCCTATGAAGCGGCTCCCATCGTTATTGATAGCCATTGCAGTTGGGTTTTTGATTGGATACTTTTTTCGAAAGAATCCAATTAACGAACCTCCACGTCCAATTATAGAAGAACAAATAACCACGGAGGATTTAAATTCCTCCTTTGCATTTAATAACTTGCTGGTCGCTACTCACCTTCGCGCCGGAAAAGTTGATTGGGTTCATGAATATTTGGACAATCAAATGCTACCGGTTGGGGTTCGTTTCTTTGCCTCTAATCGAGCTAAAATCGGAACGCGTGCAGATTACTATATTTGGCGCGCGAGTGCTTACTATCGAGATAACGGCTTGCTGGTTCCAAAGGAAATAAGCGAAATACTTGCCAATGCTCCAGCAACACGTCCGAACTACGCTGGGAAGGTCGCCGAATTTATTAATGAGGCCCCGGAGCCGCTGCCGCGTTAATACAAACAAGATCCCCAGCCGGCACGTCGCCCGCCAGCCAGCGCCCCGAGCTGCGCTGTCTGTCATGCGCCCTGCTTCCTCCCTCCGCGCTGGCGCGCTCCGGTCCGGTGGAGTGCAACCCCGCCCGGACCGGCCCACGGCACAAGAATGTGCCGTAGAGGCGGCGCTCCTGTAAGACCCGCGCCGGCACGTCACAGGCCACGTCCGCAAGCTCCCGTGTCCTGAGTCGTGCCCGGTCTGAAGTGACGGGCGGGGACCCCGCTGCGCCCGGCTGACCGGGCGTCCCCTCAACCTCGCGCAGCCGGGCCGCGCAAGCGCGCCCCGCGCGACGCGAGGGTCGGGGCGCGCCCTCGCCCGCCCCGAGCGGCGGGCGTC
>Ga0214921_10003886_pt1 | contig 22539 bp, 22 predicted proteins | sample LL1505_MetaG_FD_177992 | JGI IMG/M metagenome (GOLD analysis project Ga0214921, IMG submission 177992) | Freshwater microbial communities from Lake Lanier, Atlanta, Georgia, United States - LL-1505 | ecosystem: Environmental > Aquatic > Freshwater > Lake | place: USA: Georgia | collected... | reverse complement strand
CACGAAACTGACCGCGCAGCATGCCCGAGAGTTTGGGCTGGGGCATGCGGAGAATCTCTGCAGCTTGGATTTGTGTGAGATGGCGATGCTTGATGATCTCGCCGATCTTGGCAGCTAGGGTCGCTTTGACCTGCATTTCAGCAGCATCTGGCAGTCCGAGGTCTTCGTAGACGCTGGCCGATCCTGTTTCAATCTCAATCATTTCAAGCTCCTTTGGCATGCGTCTGCGCAGCCTTTAAACGTTCTCGGATCAAATCCATCTCGTGCTTTGGCGTTTCGATGCCTTTGGTCGATTTCTTCTGGAAGCAGTGCAACACGTAGACTTTTTCGGCAATCTTGACCGTGTAAACCGCTCGATACGTGTCGCCCATGTGGTCTTCTACGACCTCCAGCACGCTCGCTCCACCAAACCCCTTCAGCGGCTTGGCCTGATCGTGCTTTTTCCCCATCTGCGCGAGGTGCAACGCGAAGCCAAAGACATCGATAACGTCTTCAGGCATCACGAGCAGATCCCTTTTTGAGGATCCAACCCACTGCAGCGGTTTAAGGCGATCAGACATTACTAAATTATACCCATTTAGGACTAGGCCGCAAGTCCTCCATCGGACTTGCCTTCTCCCCCAAACAGCGCCCGAATGCGTCATCCCCACTCAGCGGACTGACGGCATGGCAAAAAAGATGGCACCCTCATACGAATTCACACGATCGTATGAGCGATTCTCCCGCCATTGCGCTACGCTACCCCCAAGGAAACTTTGATCCCCGCCATCTTGCGTCGCCAGCGCAATCAGCGCCGTCTGACTCTGCTGAACCTGTCTGCCAAGGTGGGCATGGCGCCGCAGTCCTGAACCCACCGGACCCGACCATGACCCGCAAAAAGCCTGAGCCCGATCACTCAAAGTCCTCGCTCACCTTCACCATCGAAACCTTCGATAACCCCGAAACCGGTGAGCCCACCCAGTACGGTCGTTTCAGCCGCAACTGGCAAGACGAGGAAGCACTGGACAACCTGATCGAGCAACTGGAAGACGGCCGCGTCACCCACAAGCAAGCCCTGATGCAGGCGCGCAAGCTGGAGGCCTCCACCCCGGATAACCTGGAAATCCAGAACTTCATTGCCAACCGGCTGTGGGCACTGGGTTTGCAGGACGAAGCCACCGAGGTGTATGAACGGGCCTTTCGCAGGGCGCAGGCGCACATTCCCAAGGGCTACACCGGCCAGATCACTTGGAGTGAAGTGCTAAATGGTGACATGAGCCGCTCTTTCCTGCGCCTGGCGCATGGCACCTTGCTGGGCTTGATGCACAGGCGCGATGGCAAGGCCGCCATGGCGCTGGCCCAGCAGATGCTGGCCTGGTGTCCCATGGACAACATCGGCGTGCGGTTTTTGTTGGGCGATATTGCCCTGCTCAAGGGCGACCACCAAGCCGCCCTGCAGGAGTACATGAAAGGCGCGCCCAATTCACCGGGAGTCAACCCAAAAGCGTGGTACCAAGCGGCGCTGATTGGTTTTCGGCAGGGGGACTATGTGGCGGCCTGCACCTACCTGCGGCGGGGCATTGCCGCCAACCCCTACATGGCGGAGGGGTTGACCGGGCGCACGGTGCTGACGGAGCACCTGTACTGGCACGCCAGCAACGTACACGGCCCGGAGTGGGCGGTCGACTACCTGGAATCTGCCGCCTGCGACTGGAGGGCAGAGGAAATCGACTTTGTGGATTGGGTGTTCAACGCCGCACCTGTGCTCAAGGAGCGGGCCGCATGGATGGCGATGAACGAGGGGTTGACCTATTCGTGGGAGGCCGAGCAACGCGCCCCGTATGCGCAGAAGTCGATAGCAATTATTGACCGCATTACTGACACGCTATCCAAAAAGATGACCCGTAAGGTGCGAAACCGCTACGGCGTAGAAATCTGGCCGTGGGATCGCAGCGGCTTCCACAAAATCCCGCCCAGGTAGACCATCGCCAGACCAATGCAATCCGCAACCCAGTCTTGCCAATCCCCGACGCGCCATCCGGTGAGAGACTGCACGACTTCGATCAGGGCCCCGTAGGCCACCAGGCCAAGTGCGACGTTAAGTGCAGAAGCTGGATACGCCAGCAAACCCAGCCCAGCCATCACGACGAATGCCACGGCATGCTGGGCCTTGTCCCAAATATCAAATGCCTGGGGCGGCAAATAGGGGGTGGGCGTGAGCGAGCCTATCGCGACGGCGGCAACCACCAGCCAGAAGGCGAATCGCCACCGGTTAATGGCCGCCCCCTTTGACGATGACCAGGATGCCTTTCCAGATGATCCACAGGTCGAGCATCAACAGGCCAAAGGACGAGCGTTTCAGGTACTGATCAACATACTCGTATTCATAGATAGGGTTGCCCATCTCGGACGTGCCCTTGTTGATGTGACCTAGGCCGAGTAGGCCGCCCCGAAGCAATGAGCGCGTGACGTTGCCTTGCGCCTTGTCACGTTCGTAGTGCAGCACCGAAATCGGCCGGGGGCCGACGATACTCATATCACCCTTGAGTACGCTCCAGAACTGGGGCAGTTCATCCAGGTAGAACTTCTTGACGAACTCGCCGACATAGGTACGGCTGTCAGGGGTCCATTCAGCGGAGAAGGCAATCCAGTCGTGGCGCTTGGCGCCTTCGGGCTCAATATACTTTTGCTTGATCAGGCGGATCTTGTACTTTGGAATTTGCTTCCCTGCGCTGACACCCCAGTAGTAAAAGAACATCGGGCCAGCGTTTTCCGGGATCAACCAACCTTCGATCACATAGGCAATTTTGAGCAGTAGCAGGATGGGCGCCGAAATGGTCAGTAAGACCAGCGCAACCAATTTGTCGAAAGCGGTCTTGAAAAACCGTGGTGGCAAAGGTTCCTTCAATTCGAAGATGTGGCGGTACTTTTGCTTGATTTCCTCGGTGGGTGGCTTGTAGGGGAAGGCTTCCTTGGGCTCGATGATTTGCGTCATGAATACACACTACTCGGGATTAGATATGGAATGAATTTTGGCGAGACAGGCATCACACAGCTCTTTAGCCCGCCTTTCTGTACTGGCTTCGGCATAGCACCGCAGCTCCGGCGCGTTCCCAGACGGCCGAAGATGGACGATGTCGCCATTAGCGAACGTAACGCGCAGTCCATCGGTTTCATTCACCGACGACACTGCCCCCGCACTTGGCGCAAGCCAAGATGCCATTTCCGCCAGATCAGTACGAAGCCTGTTGATTAGCGCTAGACTGGATTCCGTTGGAAAGTCTTGTAGGCGATCGCTGAATGTAAAGCGCGCAGGTATGGTCATGGCCAATTCAGACAATGCGCATGATTGCTCCTTCGCCATGCAGAGCAAAGCCAGCATCGGCAGTACCGCATCTCGGGTCGGCAAAGCGGCCAGCTTTAGGCCATTACGATCAATATCGCTTCCGAGCAAGAAGCCACCGTTCGCCTCGTAGCCGACTTCAACACCTTGCCAACCAGCCATACCCGCAATGACATACGGTGACCCGATGCGGGTGCGCGCGATGGATTTAAACCAACCGCATAGCTCTAGCGCGGTGTTGCTGCTCACCGGGGTCACGACCGACTCCGCTTGAAGGTAACGCGCACACAAAATCCCGACGACATCACCGCGCAACCAGTTACCCGCCTCATCACCAATCAAAGGGCGATCTGCATCGCCATCGGTGGATAGGATCGCGTCGAAGCGATGTTCAGTCGCCCAACGCTTCGCTTGGGCAACATCCTCGGATCGAACAGCTTCCGTATCGATGGGCACAAAGGTGTCAGTTCGACCGAGAGAAAGCACCGTTGCTCCTAAGGCTTCAAGGATGACCGGCAACACATCCCTCGCGGCACTGGAATGCTCGTAAAGTGCAACGCGCTTGCCCCGCAAGGCCGAGGCGCCGAAGAAATCTACATACCGCCTGACATAGGCGGTAAAGGCCGAAGGATCAATATCGGGAAGTTGCGAGATTTTCAGATCGGCCGGCAAGTCAACAGAAACCGCCAACATGGCCAATTCATCCTGCTTGCTGATTTCGCCATCGGGCCGGTAGAACTTAATGCCGTTGCGGTCGAAAGGGATATGACTGCCAGTGACGATAATAGAAGGGGCCCCCAACGACAACGCATAATATGCTACCGCTGGCGTCGGCAGCGCACCGACATAGATCACCTCTTTACAGGCATCCCTCACTGCCTGAGCGCACGCCGCAGCCATTGCCGGGCTACTTGGCCGCAGATCATGGCCGATGACGACACGCTCAGAATCAGCCGCTACAGCCTGAATAAACGCAGAGGCATAGGCGTAACAAACTGTATCCGTCATCTGCGAAACCAGACCTCGCGCACCGCTGGTGCCAAATTTCACCCCCGAGTGCAATACCCAATCAGACAAAGCTTGATTGGCCATCATGCAGTCCTTTGCAAACTCGCGCCAAAAGTCGGCGCTGGCAGGACGGCGCTTACGTACATGCTGCCTCGCACATCAGATCAACAACCCCGTTAACATGCGTTTTGGCGGACCAACCCAACACAGCCTTAGCTTTACCGGGATCGGCACTACCAATACGAATATCCGATGGCCGTTGGAGGTCCGCAGTGGCAATCACATGATCGTTCCAGTCCAGCCCAAAATAACTGAACGCCCTGGCGAGGAAATGTTTCAGCGACACTGTTTCTCCCGTCGCAATCACAAAATCATCCGCGTGCTCTTGTTGCAGCATAAGCCACATGGCTTCTACAAACTCCGGAGCCCAGCCCCAGTCACGGTAGATATCCAGATTTCCTAGCTGAAGCTTTTCGCCACTCCCATTCGCAATACGTGCTGCACCACGCACAATTTTTTGCGTGACAAAACGTTCTAGACGCAAAGGAGATTCATGGTTAAAAAGAATTCCAGTGCACGCGTACAAGCCGTAGGATTCCCTGTAAGTTGAGATGAGTTGATGGGCAGATGCCTTTGCCACCGCATAAGGGCTGCGTGGATGAAATGCCGTACTTTCATTAGCGCGACCTTCGCCAGTGTCACCAAAACACTCGCTTGTCCCTGCATTGTAAAAACGGATGGGGCGATCCAAAAAGCGAATCGCCTCCAGCATGTGAACCACACCCATGGCGATGCTCTCAATGGTTTCCACCGGTTGATCGAAGGAAAGCCCCACTGAGCTTTGGCCCGCAAGGTAGTAAATCTCGTCGGGAACTGTCTTGCGAATTGTGGAAAGCACGCTCCCCGTATCGCTGATTGCCATTGAGACGGTTTTCACCTCCTTGCCGATACCGAGCTTTTGGAGGTTGGCGAAGGCCCCCGCCGCAGCATCACGCGATGTACCTGTGACTGCATAGCCTTTTTCAAGCAACAGCTTAGCTAAATAGGCGCCATCTTGGCCGCTGACACCACAAATCAAGGCTCGTTTAGCTTGCATGAGAACCTATTCGAACAATCCAATCATCCACAATGTCCTTCAAGGTTTGGTCAATTGTATGCAAGGCTGACCAGCCCGTCGTCGCCACAATCTTGCTGTTATCCCCTCGAACTCGCCTTTGTTCGCTTGCGCGGAAACGCTGCGAATCCGTTTTTATTTCGACAGAGATACCTGACAGCTGGCACATCCGCTCAATCAATGAACGAACACTGCGCTCAGTCCCTGAACAAACGTTGTAGATTTCCCCACTCTGACCAAGATCCAACAGTCTTTCGTAAGCATCTGTAATATCACGCACATCGGTAAAGTCGCGCGTCGTGTCGATATCCCCAACGCGGATGAACGGTTCCATAAGGCCCAACTTGATCATCGCCACCTGGCGGCCAAAATCTGCAATAGCGAACCGCTCGCTTTGGCCCGGCCCGGTGTGATTGAAGGGCCGAGCAATCACGATCTTGAATTGCTCTGTCTGGCTCCATTGATAGCACAAAGCTTCAGCGGCTATCTTGGCAACGGCATATGGGCTCAGAGGCTTCACAAGTCTGGATTCGGCAACGGGCAAGTCGTCTTCACTCAAACGACCGTAAACTTCACTCGAACTCACAAACAGAAACCGCCCTGCAAACCCCGACGCGCGTAGCGCCATCAACAAGTTGAGCGTCCCGCCAAAATTGATGTCGTAGGTTGCTCGCGGGTTTTCAAACGACTCCTTGAGGGTAGTGATCGCCGCAAGATGCACCACATCGTCGGGCTGCACCCGCGATATCAAAGACTGCAGTTGATCGGGATTGCAAACATCAACCTCTCGTCCGCTCGTTACGACATCGAATCGCTCCGCACAATGCTGAGCCATGTGGGTACCTACGAACCCGGTGCCCCCAACCAGTAAAAGCTTCCTCACGCCGCGCCTCCGATTGCCTCAACCGCCGCACGAAGTTGTCGCTTGAATTCCGGCACGCCCCAACGTGAAGCATGCTTGACGAGATAAGCAGGATCAAACGACACCTGTTCAAATTGCCGAACGGCCTCGATCAAAGCATCAGCAGTCTGCTCATAAAAGAACACTGCAGTTGCCGAAGACCCTTTTTGATCGGAATCTTTAGACCACGGGATCATGGTCTCCGTAATGCCACCCATACCATAACAGATCACTGGGGTACCACTCGCATTAGCCTCTAACGGAATTAATCCGTACTCCAGAAACGGGGTGAATATGACGGCCTTGGCCACCGCATATTCCCTAGAAAGGGTTTCATCATCGACCCCACCTAAAAAGGTAATGTTGGGCCCTGCCATTTCGCGAAGACGGGCTTCCTCATTGCCGGTTCCGATCACCTTCAAGGGCAAGCCAAGGCGACTAAATGCCTCAATGGCATAGTCAACCCGCTTCCACTGTTCAAGCCTGGATACGATCAGATAATGCTCGCCTCGATGTTCGGATGGCGCAAAGCGATCCAGGTCGATTGGAGAAAAAATAACACTAGAGTCTCTGGAGTAGGTATTGGCGATGTGCTCCTGTGTCGTTTTGGAAATCGCAATGAATTGATTCACGCGTTGTGCAGCTTCAAGATCATGGTGCTTAAGATACGAAAGGAACAGCTTGATTAATTTCGACTTCCAGCTACCGCCAAAATACTCACCCGTTTGCCACAGCGCGCGAGTTGGAATGTAGCAATAACAAACATGTTTTCCATTGGGAACGCGGATGTATTTACCAACTGTCGCAGAAGAGGACAAAACTAGATCGTATTCGCTCAAGTCAAGCGACTCCATCACATGTGTCGCGAAGGGGAAGGACCAGCGAAACGCATCCATAGATTGAACAAAGTGATTTAGCCAGGTCGTGCGTATTTCCCGTCTTTTGAAATAAGGCAGGGTGCGTTCCGGGTTGTATGCCAAGGTGTAGGCATCTGCATCTTCGAATTCCTCGCAAATATATTGGAATACGCGTTCGGACCCTCCCATGCCACACAAGTAGTCGTGCACAATCGCAATTTTCATAGTAAGTCAATACAATCCACAATAATGCCTTAAAAACTGCTTCTGCCCCGAGATCTTTGTAGAGCATTCATTCTTTGATGCACACTTTGCAAACATTAGTTCTTCAAGGCGCTCAATATGATATAGATTGGTAAACATCGAGTTGTTCCCGCTAAACATGATATTGGCTTTTAATCAAATCCGACTGAATTCCTGTGAAAAAGTTAGTCTCAAAATTCGCTCGCGCCGGATATGAGGCAAACTCTCCGTTGTAGACTTTCTCTGTCCTCTGAATTAAAAAGAATATAGAAAAACTAAGTGTCGGGAAAAACTTTGACATCAAGCGTGCCGTCTTGGCAGGAAAGGGATAAAATTGAGATCCGGCGAATTGAACCAAACGATACCCTCCTGGGAAACATGCATCAATAAATCTCATTGTTTCATTTTTCGAAAAGCAACGCACATGTGCAGAGCAAAGCTTATGTTGGGTTGGATGCACACCAAACAACATCATTAAACGATTGTGCAACGATAAAATGTTGGGAATGCCAAAAAGAAAATACCCCCCCCGAAGCGATCTAGTTACTTGATCAAATATCCAAAATATTTCCTTTGTATGCTCTAAAACTTGATTTGCGATAATTACGTCAATCGACTCATCTTTGAATGGAAATATTGCAGTTTCAATATTAAGCACATGTATCTGGTCAACTTTATTACGGAGATTTTCTGCATAAACATGCCCGGCTTCAATGGCTATTGTTTGGGACTTTGGATGCAACGTTTTAAAAATATTAAGATCGTGCCCTTGTCCAGCACCAATGTCGACAACGGTATTAATATTATTCATTTGCGCAGCAAAACGTTCAACAACATGGCGACCATAAGTCTCTGAATGATCAACCCAGCGTGCCAAAGGATGGCATCCACCAGTTTCGCCGAATAATGGAGTATTCATTTCAGCCTACCTTTGCTTATCTAAAAGATTTTCAATGGATTCACAAGTTATATTAACGCAGCGATCCCACGGGAATTTATGAGCCCGATCAAGACCACTCTGACGCAAGGAGTCTCGCAGCTGGCTATTGGTAAGAACCAGTTCCAACTTTCTTGACAGGTCATTTACATCGTAGGGATCGAAATACAGGGCTGCATCGCCACACACCTCCAGTAATGATGCCGCGTTTGATACAACGACGGGACAACCAGCGGCCATCGCTTCAAGTGGAGGCAACCCAAACCCTTCATAAAGAGACGGAAACACCAACGTTTCCGCATGATGAAAATACTGCTTCAGTTCATCATCCGATACCCGACCCGTGAAATGAATTCTCTCCCCCAAGTTCCAAGCCAATTCTGCAACCTCATCATCACCAGTAATGAATCCATCCTTCTTGCCAACCAAAACCAGATCATGAGGAATGCGAGACTCGATAGCAATGAAAGCCTTCACTAAGGTCTTGAGATTTTTATGCGGCTTGATATTGCCAACATATAAAACATAGGGCCGCGGATGAGGCGAGGGCAAGGCAGGAATTGAAAACCACTCATCACTCACCCCAAGATGAATCGGTGTAATGGGTTGATCAAAACGACCAAGCAACCGTTCCATTTCATGCTTCGTGAACTCAGATATAGTCAGTATGGAATCTGCCTTATAGCGTACCACAGAAAACATTAATTTTGCATAAAGTCGCTTGTGAAAGCCGGGGGCAAACTGCGGCATAGCAAGATGCATCAGATCATAAACCGTTACCAACATTCTACCGGAGTAGAAAAGTGGAACATTGTAATGGGTCGCGAAATATAGTTTCGTCTCACGTGGGATGAGGCGAACATAATCAAGCTGCTCACGAATAGAATACATTTTTGCTTGAGCTTCTATTATCCGACACCGGCCAATTATTGACCCAAATGTATTCTGCAACTCGTCAACTCGTCCCAAGAGTGTTATTTCATGCGAGGGAAAGTGCTCTATGATTCCTGGGATAATGTGGCGCAGATAGGTGCCAATTCCGGAAGTGTTTATCCAGCGAGCGTCAATTGTGATCATTTGATGAATCCACCAAGCTTATTGCTTATTTGCATCTCGATTTGCTAAAGTTATCACGTGAAGCAAAAACAGAATAACACGCAGCCAACACTGCAATATGCATCCACAGATAGGGCCTCAAAATAACTTGATTAAATTGCAAAATTGCAAATTCGAATATCAAAGACAAGGTTAACGCAACAAGAACTTTTGATTTATCAGGTGACAATTTTTTAGAGAGAGCAAAAGGCTTTAATACGATACTCATGACAAATAAGACGAACGGAATGAATCCAAAAATACCGCTCGCAGCCAGCACCTCAACAAATATTGAATTGCCTTCAAATTCTTTTATCGATTCAAAATCAAGATCTGTAACGCCATTTAATTGTGCAATTGCAGGTGCAATACCGCCAAGGCTATAACCAATAAATGGACTATTTTGAAAAAGCAACAAGGTTTCCATCATCCTCCCTTCGCGGGTATCAACTGAATGCGACGCGGCGCCGAAAATCCCGAGCCCATCAAACAAGAACAGCAAATCATGCAATCCTATAAAATACAACACCAAGCCAATCGGGAGCATGATTGAAAAAAGTAGCATTAATATGATTAGCGCATAGCGTTCATTAATATGTCCATCAATCAATTTCAAGACGAACCGAACTGGATACTGCAGATACCAAACCAACATCATCAGAATACCCATGCGCGATCCGCTTAAGAATAGCGATAATGAAATAACTGCGAAATAGAAACGCAGACTTGACCGCTTAAACAGGTTTGATTTTAACTCCAGCAAGACGGCACAAAAAACCCATCCAATCAATAAATACGTCGCATAAAACGAGGGCTCATAGGAAAAACCATTTAGACGAGGAAGCACACCTGGTATCCACCATGCTTGAACTAAAAATAAATCACCCAGCCCTAGAAGCGGCGAAACGAATTGAACCAAGCCAAAAAATGAAACAAAAACGAATGAATAGACATACCATTTCAACAAAATTAAAAGCCTAAGTTGGGTCGAAAAAATTTGAACACAAGCATAAACCATAAGCACATTGAAAACCAGCCATGCCGCATATCCTACGCTCTTAGTAAGATAAATGGTATTGGGTACGAATGCGAGAATGAATACTGTCCACAACACAAGCCAATCAAAACCAACGGGCCACCTTACTCTGTACTGAAGAGATTTAATGGTGGCAATTAACATAGGGAGAAGCAAAAATAACTGATTGATCCTGAAATTAAAGCCAACATTCAGAACCAAAAAGATATCAAACGATGTGGTAAATACAGCAGCGATAAAGAGTATGTGAGCCAAACGGAGGCCGTCAGTATTTTTGGGAAATCCAATTGCACTCATATTAAAAGCACCTAAGGATTGCGGTTGTAAGAGTTGTTGCACCTTGCTTCCATGACAAGACGGATGAAGAATTATTCACTCGCACTATAGATTTATTTAGCACAGTTAAAATTCTATATTTAATACCATCTACTCCCTTCCCGCCCGAAAATCGTCATTTTTTATCTACAGGCAGGGTGTAGATGTGTTGCAGGAGGCTGCCAACCTGTTCGGGAAGCAGTGGCGGCGGGCCTTGGGCGAGGTGCAGTTTGATTCGTTCAGCACGCTCACCGGTACTCATGTCCTGAGGTAAGTTATAAAGCGACCGTTGACGGATGAGGTGGATGACGTACTCGGCGGGGTTGAAGTTCGGTGAGTACTTTTGGGTCTTCATGAAGGTAATCGTGACACCCTGAGCCATAGCGACCTGTGACAGCAGCAAAAGCAGTGCGGCCTGCATGGTGGCATTATGAATGGAGCAGTTGTCAAGCAGAAAACAAATAGCGTACATTAGGCCAATGAAAGACAGGATTGCATAAAGTGAGATAAGCACTCCAACTAAAACGTAAATCTTCATGAATAACGCTATCGCACCTGGCTTTCGAATCATAACTTTATACAACATAAACGCACCAGAACCTGCCAAAACAAATTGCGTTATGCGCGAAATAGATAGATAAGGGGCTGTTTTAAGAAATGATGCGTTATCGGTATTGCTCAAAGTGGGAATGGCAACAAATGTGATAAGTGCCATGACAGCACATGAAATAATGAAAAAAAAGTAGCCGCGTACCAATTTCCCAGTGCACTTATCCATCCGAAGAATAGCCCCATTCATGAGCGTATGACCCGAGAATGAAATCAATGCAAGCACTAAAAAAACTCGACCAGCTTAATGTCAAAAAATTTTACTCCAGCGAGAGGTAATGTGGCGCAAAACAAAAGTATGAATAATTTATGTTTCATAACAGGGCTATGAATACACTCTAATTAACTTATCTTTAATTGAGCTATGCATATATTTTTGGCGAAGATAAGTGGATATTTCAGAAGATGATCGCAATGACGCCGACTTACTCATTTCATTAAGCGCATTTTTTTACGCTCTCTCGGGAGGATGATTGACAATAGAAAGCATAATCTGAAAAATACTCACGTACAGGCAAGCAATCACCAACCAAGATATTCTTTCCGAAGGCCATCGCTTCGAGATTTGATATGCCCGGGGTTTCTACATGGCTAGGTAGCACATGGAACACACAGTGGCTATACGCTGATTTGATCATGTCGCTTCCTGAGGGAAGAAAGGGGATATGTATGATCTTGTCCTCGTTTTGATTGATGAGGTTAGTAACCATTTCCGCATTTTTAGCGTTTAAGAATCGATTGCCGCCGATTAAAACAAGTTTTCGCCTTATCGATTTATAGACATCAAGGAATGCCTGTAAGAGCCCGATGGAGTTCTTGCGCTCACCAAGAAAGCCAACGCTTAAAATGTAACCTGGGTCAAGGTGATATTTTGACAAGAAACATTCACTGTCGGACAGACAAAAGGGATAGGCAACCACCAATCCAAGTTAGACCATGCATCACTGCATCCTTGACTTCATTATGTGTGAAACCCTTTTAAATATCGCAAGTATTTTCCTAGCGATAGCGACAAGTCCTCCGACCGAACCGACAATACCTGCAATATAAACGAATCTCGGGTTATATCCGATTGAATTCAATTTAGTTGAAGAATAGGTTAGCCAGTCCTTATATTCCATTTGTGACCTGATGTACATAAGCCGCCCGAAACCGTGTTCACGTCGGAGAACTTGCATAATATCGACGTTTCTGTGATCCATGATAATTTGCTGAGCAACGCGACGGTAACCTTCGAAATCAATATTAAAGCGCGCAATTTTTCCTTGGGATGAAAAGCTATCGTTATCATTTCTGCAAATAACAAGGGGCTCCGGAACATATACAAGTGAACTTCCTTTAAGAAGAAGTGACAAGCATGCATACACATGGGCATAACATGTTCCATTAAGTAAGTGAGAGTGAGCTTCTAGCCAGCTCTTGCGTTCCACAACAATACAAGGAATATAGCTAAAAAGTGCGCCGATACTATTAATCTTCTTAAGATACAGATCTACTTCACTAGATTTTCCAAAATTCCAGCGTGTAGTCTGATTAGTATCGGGTATCCATCTCTTAGTCCCAAATATCTTCATTTCTCGCGTCGCTTCAAACCTGTCAAAGAGAAGCACGCCTGGCGACCAAGTGGTAAGCGAATCGAAAATCCTATCGATCGTGTTAGCAGCCGCATGATCATCGCTGGACATCAGCCAGCAATAACGGCCCCTTGCAAGATTTACAGCAAGCTTTAGATCAGCGTCAACCCCCCCGTTCGTATCCAACCTATTAAAACGAAAATTTGGTATTGAGCTAGATAATCTGGCTAACGCAATATCGGTGCCGTCGTTTGATGCTCCATCAACAATGACTATTTCAACGTCTGAGCGAAGTTGTGCGCGTAAAGTATTGATAGTTTCTTCTATATACGCAGCACGATTTCTAATGGGAATACAAATTGACAAAGCAATTGGGATGTTTTGGACAGGATGCGCAACATGATCACTCATAATTCAAGGAACCGGCATAGGCAAGCTTCGTGTATGCTGAACGATGTGCGAGAGCGATCGCATTCCAGTCGTTTTGCGTTGCCGATCCAATTGGGAATCTTCTTCCTGCGTATTCGTGGAGTACATCACTAAGATCTTTCTCACCGAATCCAAGATTTAAAAAATACGTGTTCGTTTGCTGCACATACCCCTCATGAGATTCAGAGGTGGTGACGGTGAATGTTCCCTGTGCAATAGAGGCCAGATATGAACCATTGCGCTCTTTCAATCCATGTAAAAATGGCAGTACTACTGCATCTGCTGAGGCCAATATCTTCGCGACTTCTAGCTCGCCGAGATGGCCGGTAACGGTTACGTTTTGTGTCCACTTTGGGCTATTTATTCGCTCATAAATTAACCTATGGTAGGGGTCATTATTTGGTGACAATTTTGTTATAAGCACCAGTTTATTATGGGTTGGGTCTAATACATTCAATTCAGACAATATGGGCAACTGGAGAGGAACATTGCTGTAGACAAAAAAAGTAACATCGGGGAGAAGTCTGTCGAGCTCCATGCACAAGTTAAATACGTAACGGCCGATACCGGTACGATTTCCTTGAAGTGCTCGGCCATCTATGCCTATGCGCATAAATCAGATACCAGTATTTCGTTTACGTTAATAATAAATAAGGAACCGCATAGTATGGCGCATCTTTTTTGCAAGAAGCAGCAAGAATGAAGGTACCAGAAACCTTGGAACACAAAATACCCAGAATTGCCAATGGCTTTTGAAATGTTTATTGAGTATAGCGAGAGACCGACAGTTCTCTCTGGCTGATAGTTTCAGCCTCAAACCAAAAATTGACGGCGTAACAAAATCCGTTAACAATGCCTGTTTTGCAACGAAGACAGCATCTTTTTTGTAACCCTTATGCAGAAGCTCATCGAAAATCAATGACGTTCCAGTTACAAAATATTTGTACCAATCATAGTCGCCAGAATTTCCTGACCGATTACAAAATATTGGCTCGGAGATAAATCGAACTTTAGAATTCCCGTTTTGTATGCCATTGTAAACTGCAAAAAGAAAGGAAAGTCCGTATTCCATAAAGTACTCATATTCCTCAGCGGTTATTTTTAAGAAAAGAGATTTCTTTATTACAACTGACGAAATGTAACTCAGGTTTAGCCCGAAGCGTTTCATTATTTCATTTGGGTCTTTAAATGTTTGATCTTGATCGCCTGGAAGGCCGCACTTCTTTAATTGAACTACAAAATGTTTATCCCATTGTGAGTAATTACAGATCGTAAGGCAGTAGCCCGCCCGAATATTGTCAAGAACTCTAGCGACTGCGCGCTCCTCCATCTTGTCGTCATCTCCAAATACCCAAATATTTTCCCCCTTGGCGAGTGTCGCAAGGAGATAGAAATTTCTCTCTCCGCCAATATTTTCCTCATTCCGATGGTAACGAATCCAAGGATGTGCTTCTTGAAATGTCCTTACAATGTCACCAGTAGCATCTGTACTAGCATTATCCGAAATAACAATTTCAACTTCGCTCGCATGTTCCGCTGTGGACGTTAAAACCGAAGTCAGGCATTCTTGTAAATATTCAGATCGATTGTAGGTGGGGATGCAGATGGACAGTGCGATCATGAGGCTTTTCCTGCAGCTAATTTGCGATGGTGACGAACGCGGCTGGGGCACATCCAAACTGACGTCAGCAGGAACGAGATAATCAAACCAAGCGTGATTCCATGAATCCCCCACAGTTGCACAAAAATGACCTGAAATGTGATACTCACCAATGGCTGCAAGGGACTCCCAAAAACTAGAAAACGCATGTCACTCATGCTCTGCAACACAATAGCGAATCCATGCACCCATGCCAAAATTAGATGATACACACCTACCAATAAGATAAAAGAAATTGGGACATCGAGGCGCTCGTTCGGGGACAATATTTCAGAAATGGATGGCATGAATGTTATCAGAAGAAGCGTTGACGAAATTACAATCCCAAAACTGAAGAATAACGTCTTCCTGAGGTGCCCCATTACGCTTGCCCAGTCGCTTTTTGTAATCGCCTCCGTAAAATGAGGCCAGAGTGCTGCGTAGAGGGATGTATAAAAAAATGCTATGAATCCGAAGATCCTCGTGGTGATTCCGTAAACGACAATTTGATCTGCCGATGAATATTGAGAAAGAACTATGATGTCCACGCTAAGCACTGCTGTCGCCATTGCATTTAGGAAGCAGAATTTTAGTGATCTTTTAATCAAATTATTTAGCGTGGCCCTTGAAAATCGCCGGTTAAATTTCGGAATTAGGACTATTTGCAAACAATATGAAGCTAGTGCCAATATCGTTGCAGGCAAACCGAGTGCCATAACACTCCATAGCAATTTGCTTTGAATTTCCATTGGCAGACCCATAATAATCCAAACCAAACACAACCCAATCAATGAGGCTAGCGCGGGCATAATATTTGACAAATATCCTCTTTGTTGTGCGTACCATGCTCTGTAACCAATATTTCCTAAAGCCAAACCAATAGAGAGTATTCCTGAGGCAAAAAAGATACTGGATTTCTCATCCGAACCCAAAGTGACGATGGACTTAAAAAAAATAGAAGAAAAAAAAGGGCTCAGAAGATACAGTAATCCTGTAAATAGTATTAACAACACACCAGAAACCAATCCACTGAGTACCAGATAATTCGAACCATTACCACCTTTAGCGCGTTCCTCTGACATGTAATTTTGCAAGCCCGCTCCAACGCCCAAATCTGTCAGTAAGTACCAAGCTGCAAATGAATTTAAAATTACGATAACCGCATACAACTCATTCCCCAGTCCTCCAAGCAAAAGCCGAATACTGACCAACTGAACTAGTGCAACGATTATTCGGCTCAGCCATGCACTAACAGTCACTATTAAATGCGGCGGTATTTTTCTAAACAAGACAATTACCTAGCAGGGTCTCTGATTCAAGTAATATCCCCTCTTTCGAAGTCAAGAAGAGATCAAAGTATGGTCCGTCAGACATGCACAATTTCGACCTGCGGTAGCGGGAATACCAGGGTTCGCCCCTTCATGCTGGGTAGCGATTCAAAGAATGCTCGGAAGTGCCACGGCAACACCATAAGGTAATCTGGGTTGGACTCCAGCACTTTCGCTTCGGACACCAAGGGAATCAGGGTTGCGGGGGTGAATGAGCCGAACTTGTCTTCATTCACTTCACCGATCTGTGGCAAGAGCTGCTCATCAATGCCGTAATACTGTAATAAGACATTGCCTTTGGTGGATGCGCCCAACCCGCAGACACGCTTCCCTTCTTTCTTGGCAGTGCTAAGAAAGTTCATTAGCGCAACCCTGGCGGCTTCTACACGCACTTTGAAGTCGTCGAACGCTTTGGTGGTTCCCAAGCCGAGCGCCTGTTCTTCTGCAAGAATTTTGGCTAACCATTCAGCTTTCGGCTGATGTGCAGACCCTACTTTGGCTGCGGTTATGGAGAAACTGCCGCCGTTGACATCATTGAATTCAACATCGATGACTTTCAAGCCGGCTTTTTCGGCAATCCAGTTGATCTGCCTGAGGGCGTAAAATTCCAAGTGTTCATGACAAATCGTATCGAAGGAGTTAGTGCGCAGCATCGCAGGCAGGTAGCTTTGTTCAAATATCCATACACCTTGATCGTCTAGCGCGCCCTCAATTTCCCTAGCGAAGGCAATTGGGTCTTCCAAGTCGTAGAACATGGAGAACGAACTTATGACCTTAGCTTTTTTGCCGGAGAGAGCTTTTGTTACAGCGTCTGCAGAAAAGAATTCGGGAATCAGCCTAATCTCGGGCGGATAGTAGGACGAGAACTTGACGCCTGTCGGGTCAATACCGACCAACTGATAAAGACCAGGAGGATAGGCGCGCAAGGTGGTGGCGTCGTTACTGCCAATGTCGATGATCAAATCACCATGTTCAAGAAGTCCCAAGTTTAGTATTTTGTCGACCTTTGAGTGCAGGTGTTTAACCATGCTGGCATTGAGCCCCGACCTATAACCATAGTTCATGCCGTACATTTCACTCAGGTCATAACTCTGTTTGAGTTGGACGAGGCCACATCCTCCCTCGGTAGCACACTGAACCAGATCAACCGGACCGCTGGTGATTTTTTCTGTACGAGACTTGGGGAAGACACCCGTCAAGGTTTGTTCACCAAGGGACATCACGTTGATGAGATGTTCACCGCCACAAATACGACACTTCGTAATGGATTTATACATTTTCTGATCCTTCCTCTGAATTCAAAAGTTAACGCCAAGGTATGTTTCAATTTTGGTTGCCGCATAGTCGAGCATCTCATTGGTCAGGCCCGGATACACGCCAATCCAAAAGGTGTTATTCATGACAACATCGGTATTGATCAACTCTCCGCTTACCCGATAGTTGCGTCCAATCATGTAGGGCTGCCGAGTTAGGTTGCCTGCGAAAAGCAGTCTTGTGCCGACTTTTTCCTGGTCCAGATAGCCAAGCAGATCGACACGCGATACAGGACTACTTTCACGCAGAGTGATGGGGAAGCCAAACCATGAGGGGGATGCGTTTTGTGTGGCCTCAGGCAAGATCAGGAATTCTTCGCAGGTTTTAAGGCGATCTTTGAGGTAGGCGAAGTTGTCTTTGCGCGCTTGAACAAAATGATCTACTCGATCCATCTGCGCCAAGGCGCACGCAGCCTGCATGTCGCTGATCTTGAGGTTGTAGCCAAGATGGCTGTAGGTGTATTTGTGGTCGTAGCCTTGGGGTAAGTCGCCTAGTTTCCAGCAGAAGCGCTTGGTGCAGGTATTGTCCTTGCCTGGTGGGCAATAACAGTCGCGCCCCCAATCGCGGAAGGATTCGGCAATGCGCTTAAGCTCGTCGTTATTGGTGAAAACCGCCCCGCCTTCACCCATGGTGATGTGATGGGCAGGGTAAAAGCTTAAGGTGCCGATGTCACCGAAAGTGCCAACCAGCTTGCCGTCGTAGGTTGAGCCGAGGGCGTCACAGCAGTCTTCGATCAGCCAAAGATTGTGCTTCTTGGCGATGCGGGTAACTTCGGCGAGGTTATAGGGGTTGCCCAGGGTGTGGGCCAGCATGATGGCCTTGGTCTTGGGGCTGATGGCGGCTTCAAGTTGGGTGGCGTCGATGTTGTAGGTGGGTATGTCTACATCAACAAACACAGGGACTGCCCCAAATTGCAGGATGGGATTGACCGTGGTGGGAAAGCCCGCGGCGACGCCAATAACCTCGTCGCCCGGTTTGATGACACGCTCGCCCAGCTTGGGGCTGGTAAGGGCACTGAAAGCAACCAAGTTGGCTGACGAGCCGGAGTTGACGGTTATAAGGTGCTTGACGCCGAGGTACTTGGCCAGTCGCTGCTCGAATTCATCATTGAAGCGGCCGGTGGTCAGCCAGCCATCGAGCGAGGCTTCGACCATGTTCTTGAGTTCGGCTGCCCCGATAACCTTGCCTGAAGGGGGGACTATCGACGTTCCTGGGTTGAATGAACTGGGCGCGAGGGCGATAGCTGCATATTCATCAACCAAAGCAGCGATTTGCTGTCGGATATGTTCAGTTCTTTTCATGATGTCTGTTGGTTTGCCGACTCGTAGTTGCTGATTTGTTTGAGCGTGATCGATCGCATATCCTCACCTTGCAGCCACGCCTTGTGCCATTTAACGATGCCACTTAGGGTGCGCGCCAGCGACCAACGAGGCTGCCAGTTCAGGCGGGCTTTCGCCTTGGAGCAATCGAGCTTAAGGTAGTGTGCTTCGTGGGGTTGTGGCTTTATGTCGAGTTGCCAACTGGCACCCATACCCCATTCAGTGGTGAGTCGTTCGACAATCCATTGCACGGGCATGGCATCCTCATCCGCTGGTCCGAAATTCCAGCCCTCGCCATAAGTTGGCCCGTCGATGAAGAGTTTCTCAGCCAGTACCAGATAGCCACTTAAGGGTTCCAGCACATGCTGCCATGGACGAATGGCATGCGGGCTACGAATATTTACCGCTTCACCGGCTTCGATAGCGCGGAGTATGTCGGGGATTAAGCGATCAGTTGCCCAGTCCCCACCACCAATCACATTTCCTGCACGGCCGCTGCCAATGGCAACGCCATGCTCAGCATGCCTCGCAGGATTGAAAAATGAGTTGCGGTAAGCGGCCGTGAGAAGTTCAGCGCAACCCTTGCTGCTGCTGTATGGGTCATATCCACCCATGGGCTCGTTTTCGCGATAGCCCCAATCCCATTCTTTGTTCTCGTAGCACTTATCGCTGGTGACATTGACAACAGCGCGTACAGACTTCGTTTGACGAATAGCCTCCAACAGATGAACCGTGCCCATGACGTTAGTGGCATAGGTTTCCACCGGCGCCTGGTAGGAGTAGCGAACCAGAGGTTGGGCCGCCATATGGATGACGATGTCGGGCTTGGCATCCTGCATGGCTTTGACCAACGTTTCTTGATCGCGGATGTCGGCGATGATCGATTTCATGCCTATGCCGACTTTGGCAACGTCGAACAAACTAGGGGAGGTCGGTGGGTTCAAGGCGTAGCCCGTCACCTCACTGCCAAGCTTCTGTAGCCAGAGCGAAAGCCAACTTCCCTTGAAACCAGTATGCCCGGTCAAGAAAACACGCTTGCCGCACCAGAAATCGGGATTCATTCCCACACCTTCCACGGAGCTTTGCCGCTTTCCCAGAGCTCTTCAAGCAGATTTTTATCGCGTAGGGTATCCATGCATTGCCAGAATCCTTCATGTGGATAGGCTTTCAATTCACCGTTTTCTGCGAGTCGCTCCAATGGCTCTCGCTCCCAAACAGTAGTGTCTCCATCAATTAGGTCAATCACCTTGGGCGACAGAACGAAGAATCCTCCATTGATCATGCCGCCATCACCTTTGGGCTTTTCTTTGAAGGAGGTGACTTTATGATCCGCATGGATATCCAAGGCTCCGAATCTACCCGGTGGGTAGGTGGCCGTCAGTGTGGCTTGCAATCCGTGGGCGCGATGAAAATCAATAAGCTTTGTGATATTGACGTCACTGACGCCATCACCATAAGTCAAGCAAAAAGCCTCCTCGCCAGCGACAAACTTGCCAACTCTCTTGAGCCGCCCACCCGTCATGGTTTCATCGCCGGTATCTACCAAGGTCACTCGCCACGGTTCAGCGTAACGCTGGTGGACTTCCATCTTGTTTTGTTGCATGTCAAAAGTTACATCTGACATGTGCAAGAAATAGTTGGCGAAATACTCCTTGATGACATAGCCCTTATAGCCACAACAGACAATAAAGTCGTTGATCCCATAGGCAGAATACATTTTCATGATGTGCCACAAAATCGGCTTTCCGCCAATTTCGATCATGGGCTTAGGTTTTAGGGCTGTTTCTTCTGAAATTCGGGTTCCTAACCCTCCAGCGAGTAAAACGGCTTTCATCTTTTTTGTCTCGAAAAGTAAGCTATTGTGAGATCGCGATTACTCGTGATAGTCCATTGACTTAAACCCATGACGTTTGACTAGTTCGTCACGCTCAGCTGACTTGAGATCTTCACGAACCATCTCGGCAACCAGTTCTTCGAAGGTGATCTTGGGTGTCCAACCCAGCTTCTCCTTCGCTTTCGCAGGATCGCCCAGCAAGGTTTCAACTTCGGTCGGGCGGAAGTAACGGGGATCGACGGCAACGACACATTTGCCGTTGGCGTCATAGCCCTTTTCATCCACGCCATCTCCCTCCCAGCGAATCTGCATGCCCAGTTCCTTCGCGGCAGCGTTGATAAAATCACGCACGCTATACTGAACGCCTGTGGCAATAACAAAGTCTTCGGGTTTGTCCTGCTGCAGCATCAGCCATTGCATTTCCACATAATCCTTGGCGTGGCCCCAGTCACGCTTGGCATTCAAATTACCCAGATAGACACACTCCTGCAGGCCAAGTTTGATGCGAGCCAACGCACGCGTGATTTTACGAGTGACGAACGTTTCGCCTCGAAGCGGACTCTCGTGATTGAACAGAATGCCATTGCAGGCATAGATGCCATAGGCCTCGCGGTAATTGACCGTAATCCAGTAGGCATATAGCTTGGCAACGGCATACGGGCTGCGGGGGTAAAACGGGGTGGTTTCTTTTTGCGGAATTTCCTGCACAAGGCCATAAAGTTCTGATGTGCTGGCTTGATAGAACTTGGTCTTCTTTTCCAGGCCAAGTAGGCGAATAGCCTCAAGGATGCGCAGCGCGCCGAGTGCATCGGAGTTTGCGGTGTATTCAGGTTCTTCAAAGCTCACCGCTACGTGACTTTGCGCGGCAAGGTTGTAGATTTCGTCGGGCTGCACCTGCTGAATGATGCGCACAAGGCTGGATGTGTCGGTCAAATCCCCATAGTGCAAGAACATCCGGGTTCCGGGCAGGTGGGGGTCCTGATAAAGATGGTCGATACGATCCGTGTTGAACAACGAGGCACGACGGCGAATACCATGGACTTCGTAGCCTTTTTCAAGAAGTAACTCAGCCAGATAGGCGCCGTCTTGGCCAGTAATGCCGGTGATGATTGCTTTCTTCATTTGGATCTTCCGTAGTTGTCTTCAAATCTAACAATGTCATCCTCGCCCAAATAACTACCCGATTGGACTTCGATGATTTCGAGGGGAATCGTGCCTGGGTTTGCCAGTCGATGAGTTTCGCCAAGCGGTATGTAGGTGGACTGGTTTTCGGTGAGCAGGAAGGTCTTGTCACCGTTGGTGATCTCAGCCGTGCCTTTGACTACCACCCAGTGCTCTGCCCGATGGTGATGCTTTTGCAGGCTGAGGCTGGCCTTGGGCTTGACCTGGATGCGCTTGACCTTGAAGCGGTCGGCTTTGTCGATGCTGTCGTACCAGCCCCAGGGGCGATGGACCTTGCGGTGGAGGGTGTGCTCCTCGCGTTTGGTTTGTTGTAGCTGTGTGACGATATGCTTGACGTCCTGGCTGCGTGATTTATCGGCAACAAGTACGGCATCCGGTGTTTCGACGACGATGAGGTCTTCTACCCCAACCAGGCTGACAAGCCGGCTGGTGGCATGTACCAGGGTATTGCGGCTGTCGGTGGTGAGAACATCTCCGAGATGG
>Ga0214921_10003885_pt1 | contig 22550 bp, 17 predicted proteins | sample LL1505_MetaG_FD_177992 | JGI IMG/M metagenome (GOLD analysis project Ga0214921, IMG submission 177992) | Freshwater microbial communities from Lake Lanier, Atlanta, Georgia, United States - LL-1505 | ecosystem: Environmental > Aquatic > Freshwater > Lake | place: USA: Georgia | collected... | reverse complement strand
CCCTCTACCGTACTCTAGCTATACAGTCACAGATGCAATTCCCAGGTTGAGCCCGGGGATTTCACAACTGTCTTATATAACCGCCTTCGCACGCTTTACGCCCAGTAATTCCGATTAACGCTCGCACCCTACGTATTACCGCGGCTGCTGGCACGTAGTTAGCCGGTGCTTATTCTTACGGTACCGTCATGAGCCCGCCGTATTAGGGCAGACCTTTTCGTTCCGTACAAAAGCAGTTTACAACCCGAAGGCCTTCTTCCTGCACGCGGCATTGCTGGATCAGGCTTTCGCCCATTGTCCAAAATTCCCCACTGCTGCCTCCCGTAGGAGTCTGGGCCGTGTCTCAGTCCCAGTGTGGCTGGTCGTTCTCTCAAACCAGCTACAGATCGTCGGCTTGGTGAGCTTTTACCTCACCAACAACCTAATCTGATATCAGCCGCTCCAATCGCGCGAGGTCTTGCGATCCCCCGCTTTCATCCTTAGATCGTATGCGGTATTAGCGTAAATTTCTCTACGTTATCCCCCACGACTGGGCACGTTCCGATATATTACTCACCCGTTCGCCACTCGCCACCAGGATTGCTCCCGTGTTGCCGTTCGACTTGCATGTGTAAGGCATGCCGCCAGCGTTCAATCTGAGCCAGGATCAAACTCTATAGTTTAATCACTGCAATATTTCAACTCCCCACATCTAACCAAAGTCAAACACGAGAAGAAAACTCATAAAAACGGAATTGAAAGTGACATCTTTCGATGTTACCTATTTCTATCTCTATGAGCGTTTAAGGTCAGAAGACCTGGCCACACATCGCTGTGCAGCCTGGCAGTCGCCTTCAAACGCCCATACTTATCGGCTGTAAATTTTTAATGATCCAGACTACAAAAAGAGACCTAAAGTCGCTTTTCTTGCCGTTCGCTGAAATCAGCTGAGCCTAAAATTATATACCGGATTTTTTGTCCGTATCAAACAATTTTTGACTTTATCTGCCACCAGAACATCAGCGCTTTGAAGCACACATATCCTGCTTTTTTAGCATAGCCTGCCATTATATCACGGTTTTTTAAGCCGCAAAAAAATGATTGCAATTTTCTCTGCTCTTCTTGCCCTGACAACCCTGAAGTTGTTCGCAACTGTTTTTTGGGCATAGCCAGACATTCTAGCATGCTTTTGAGTGGGCCGCAAAGCCTCCGGCTGAGATCATGACCTGCTGTACGCGGTGTTCCTCTCTTGGATTGCCACTGATTTGGTGGGCGCTTCTTCGTAGCTGTTGAAGGGCCATGGCTACCGGGATAATGCATCCTCTATATGGCACTCATTACCCTTTTGGACGCTCAACTTGCTTTTGGGCACGTCGCACTGCTGGACCACGCAGACTTTTCTCTCGAAGCCAACGAACGCATAGGCCTGATAGGTCGCAATGGGACTGGCAAGTCTTCGCTGCTGAAAATCCTCGCCGGCTTAGAAAAAGCGGACGATGGCGCGCTGCAGCTGCAGCAAAACCTGCGTATCGCCTATGTGCCTCAAGAGCCCAGCCTGGACCCGCACGCGACCGTGTTCAACGAAGCCAGTGCCGGCTTGGCGCGTACGCGCCATGTGGTCGAGCAGTACCTGGCAGCAGATGAAAACACCGACCTTGATGCACTCCAATCAGAAATAGAAGCTCTGGATGGCTGGAACTGGGAGCAACGGGTTGAGGAAACTTTGCACCGCCTGCACTTGGACAAAGATGCCATCGTGGGCTCGCTTTCCGGCGGGACCAAAAAAAGAGTGGCTCTGGCGCAAGCCCTGGTAGCCAAACCAGACGTGTTGTTGCTGGACGAGCCCACCAACCACCTGGACCTGGACTCTATCGCCTGGCTCGAAGAGTTGCTGGTGAACTTCAATGGAAGCATCATCACCATCACCCATGATCGGGCATTTTTAGACCAGGTGGCTACTGCCATCGTCGAGCTGGACCGCGGCAAGTTACGCAGCTACCCCGGTAACTTTGCTCAGTACCTCATCACCAAAGAAGACCAGATGGCGCAAGAGGCGGTGATCAACGCCAAAGCCGACAAGTTGCTGGCACAAGAAGAAATTTGGATCCGTAAGGGCGTCGAAGCGCGCCGCACACGCAGTGTGGCGCGCATCGGCCGGCTTGAAGCGCTGCGTGACAACCGTGCCGCACGTCGTGACGCTGTTGGCCGCGTTAATCTGGATGTTTCAAGCGGCGAAAAAAGCGGCAAGATCGTCGCCGAACTAAGCGATGTATCCAAAAGTTTTGGCCACCCGGGAAACGAGAAGATCATCGTCAACCGCTTCACCGGCACTTTGCTGCGTGGCGACAAGATCGGCTTGCTCGGTCCCAATGGTGCGGGTAAAACTACTTTGCTTAAGCTGATTTTGGGTGAGCTGCAACCTGACTTGACCGTACCGCCTGGCAAGATCCGACAAGGCGCTAATTTGCAGGTGGCTTATTTTGACCAGATGCGGGACGCACTGGACCTGGACGCTACGCTGGAGGATTTCATAAGCCCTGGCAGCGAATGGGTGGAAATCAACGGCCAGAAAAAACATGTCAAGAGCTATCTGACCGACTTTTTATTTTCCCCCGCGCGCGCGAACTCGCCGGTGCGCACACTCTCAGGCGGCGAGCGCAACCGCTTGCTTTTGGCGCGGCTATTTGCCCGGCCGGCCAATGTACTGGTCCTGGACGAACCTACCAACGATTTGGATATTGACACCCTCGAGTTGCTGGAAGATTTGTTGCAAAACTACGAAGGCACCGTGTTTTTGGTAAGCCACGACCGGCGCTTTTTGGACAATGTGGTCACCAGCACCATCGCCTATGAAGGAACCCCTGACAACCCTGGTTTTTGGCGCGAGTACGAAGGTGGCGTGACCGACTGGATCACCCAGTCGAAGCGGGCGGCACAAATCAACGGTCAGCTTAGCGCCAAGCCAAGCACAGCAGCGAAACCGGCCAACCCCGGCAAAAACGTCGGCGTCACGGCCAAGCTGGCGGCTGATGCACCCGCCAAAAAGAAACTCAGCTACAAAGACCAGCGCGAACTCGAAGGTTTGCCGGCCCTCATTCAACAGCTTGAAGCTCAGCAAAAAGCCATCGAGCAAGAGCTCTATGACGGCACGCTCTACACACGGGACGCCAAACGCGCTGCGGAACTCAATGCACGGAACAGCAAGCTGGAGGAGAGCCTGATGGATGCGCTACAGCGCTGGGAAACCTTGTCTACCTGAAACTATTTCGGCGCGGCCCATGCCTCTGCCGGGTCTACTCCTTCAACCATGCCAATCACGCCAGCCGACTCCACCGACACCCCGTACATATTGCCTGGCGTACAGCAGGCACCGGGGTCGCCCTGGATACCGCTGAAGTTGCCGGTTTTCCGCCTTCTGTGGGGGACCTGGGTAACCGCCAATATCTGCATGTGGATGAGTGATGTGGCGGCTGCTTGGATGATGAGCGCGTTGACCACCACCCCCATCTGGGTGGCGCTGGTGCAAACGGCCTCGACACTTCCGGTGCTTCTGCTGGGCCTGCCCAGCGGCGCACTGGCCGACATCTTGGATCGCCGACGCTACTTCATCGTCACCCAATTCTGGCTGGCCGGCACCGCAGCCGCGCTGTGTTTAGCAGTTCTTTTTGATCTGTTGACACCGCCGCTGCTGCTGGCACTGACCTTTGCCAACGGCATCGGCCTGGCCATGCGATGGCCAATTTTTGCCGCGTTGATTCCTGAAATCGTACCTCGCCAACAACTGCCGGCGGCGCTGGCGCTCAACGCTATCGCCATGAACGCATCGAGGATCATCGGTCCGCTGGTGGCCGGGGCGCTGATCGCCAGTGCCGGTACTGCCTATGTGTTTGTGCTCAACGCAACGCTATCGCTGATCGCCGGTTTTGTCATCATGCGCTGGCGTCGAGACTTTGTGCCCAGCCCATTGGGGCGAGAGCGATTGCTCAGCGCAATGCGCGTCGGCCTGCAGTTCGTGCGTGAGTCAGCTCCTTTGCGCGGAGTGTTTTTGAGGGTGTCGCTTTTCTTTTTTCATTCCACAGCGCTGCTGGCCTTGCTGCCACTGCTGGCCAGGAGACTGGCCGGTGGTGGTGCAGCCACTTACACTCTTTTACTGGCCTCGATGGGGGTCGGGGCGATCATGCTTGTGCTGGTTTTGCCAAGGCTCAGGCAGCGGTTAACGGGCCGGCAAATGGTGTTGGCCGGCACAGTGCTGCAGTCCTTGAGCGCCATGGTTATGGCATTCGCACCAAGTGTCTACGTGGCTGTGCCGACCATGGTTCTTGCCGGCATGGCATGGCTTTGCGCCGCCAACAGCCTCAGTCTTTTGGCCCAAATGTTGCTGCCCAACTGGGTGCGCGCGCGCGGTATGTCTATGTTCCAGATGGCCATCATGGGGGGCAGTGCGTTGGGTGCCGCCGTGTGGGGCCAGGTAGCCACCATGAGCTCTTTGAACAGCAGCCTTGTAGCGTCTGCGCTGACCGGCAGCATCGCGATGCTGGTGGCCACGCGCTTGCTCAAAGACGACATGATTGAAGAAGACCTGACGCCTTCGCGCGCCTTCAACGTACCTGTAGCGCCAACGCCACCTAGCAGCGGCCTTGTGATGGTGACCATCGAGTACCTGATTGACCCGGAACGCGCCGCAGCATTTTTACAATTGATGCAAGAAAGCCGCAGCAGCCGTCTGCGGCAAGGCGCTCTGAATTGGGAGCTGTTGCACGACCTTGGCGAGCCCCAACGCTATCTTGAGCAAATCGTCGATGAGTCTTGGACCGAGCACTTGCGCCGCTTTGACCGCACCACAGCCGCAGACGTGGCACTTCGCGATCGCAAACTCGCTTTTCACCTGGGTGACGAACCGCCCAAGATCACGCGCTACGCCATGAGTCCAACGCAGCGCGCGCAGGCCGAGGGCAGCTAGTGCTGACAAAGCGCTAGCGACCGTTACTGGGGGGCCGCTTTAAAACCGTTCGTGCGAGGCCAGGTAACGCCACTGGCCGACCGGCAAATGCCCCAGATTGACGTGACCAATGCGCACCCGTTTGAGCCCGGTCACAAACAAACCCACCTGTTCACACATGCGCCGGATCTGCCGCTTCTTACCCTCCCTGAGCACAAAGCGCAACTGCTCCGGGTTTTGCCATGACACCTGAGCCCGCTTGAGCGGCAAACCGTCCAGGCTCAGGCCGTGACACAAACGTTGGAGCTGATCAGGCGGAAACGCACCCTGCACATTCACCATCTCAGCGCCGTAGCTCACACGCACCAGGTATTCTTTTTCAACCTCAGAGTCTTCGCCAATGAGTTGTCGCGCTACGCGGCCATCCTGGGTCAGCACCAGCAGGCCGATAGAGTCAATGTCCAGGCGGCCGGCCGGTGCCAGACCGCGCAGTTGTTCATGCCCCCAGCGCATGCGGCTGTTGCATTCACGCCAGCGGTTTTGCGGCTGCACCAGCACCACCGCCGGCTCGTGCCCGTCCTCCGCCTGGCCGCTGACGTAACCGACGGGCTTGTTGATCAAGATGGTGACCTGCTGGCGCTGCTGATGCTCGGCCTGCTGGGAAACCTCAATACGGTCCGCCGGCGATACGGGCTGTCCCATCTCGGCCGGCTTGCCGTTGACGCGCACCCAACCCCGTTCGATCCAATCGTCGGCCTCGCGTCGCGAGCACATGCCCAACTCAGCCATGCGCTTGTTCAGTCGCACTGTGCTGCCGGTGGAGGCCGGCGCGCTGGGGGATTCAGCACGGCGTATGCGAACTGCAGCTTGGGCAGCAGGCGGTTTGGGGGGCGCTGGAGGCTGGGTCATGGTGTGGTCAAAGTCGGGAGGTGGGGGGTCAAGTAGCGGGGTTAACTGACAAATGTAGGCGAGCCCTTGGTTCAGCCTGGACCTCGCGCGGTACTGGCAAACACATTGGCTCGCAAGGCGGCCAAGTCCAGCACACGCAAACCGCCGTACTCCACCCGGATGATGCCCTGCGCATGCAGGCTGCTCAAAGCCTCGTTAACCCGCTGGCGCGAGAGACCAACCAAGTAAGCCAATTCCTGCTGCGTGATGCGCAAAATCTCACCCACGCCCGGGTAAAGCACCGGGTTGAACAAAGCCGCCAGGCTGCGCGCCACGCGCAGATCTGGGTTGGTCATGCGGTCAATTTCGCGCGCTGCAATGAATTGGCCCAATCGCTCGTTGATCTGGTTCATCACAAAACGGTTAAATCCAATGGAATGGTCCAGCAGCCAATGAAAAGTCTCCAGAGGCAAACCCGCCACCACGCTGTTGCGCAGGGCCTGGATGTTGTAGCGGTACGGCTCGCGCTTGAGCGCTGTGCCCTCGCCAAACCAGCCACCTAGCGGCACCCCCGTGAAGGTCATGGTCATGCCCTGGGCGTTGTCGGTGCTCATTTTCAGCAATCCCTCGACCACGCCAAACCAGTAGGTAACCGGCTTGCCGATGCGGCACACGAAGTCGCCTGCCTGCGCATCGCCGACCAAGAGCTCGGCCTGCGCGCGTTCACGCTCAGCGGGCAACAAAAGCGCCAACCATGGGATGCCCTGCAACTCCTGGGCATTGGGGCGCCGCCGACGCTGGTGCAGCGGCAGGTCCTTGGCGGCAGCAGAAAGAGGGAACATGAGCTGACTTTCAAAAGCATTCGGCCTCTTCGCCAAGACTGTCCGGTAGCGCAAAGAGCTGAAAAAGCACCCGGCGAGCACCGCTGTGACAGCCAATACGGGAAAGTCCGAAGGGGATTGACCCTCAAATTGTCGTTTAAATGACAACTTGGCGTCAAACTAAAACTTACCATCTTGTTCAATACAGTGCCAGAAAGAGCCCAGCATGCAGACAACGTTTCCCCGACTGCTCATGAAACACGCCGCCGAGCGCCCGCAAGCGCCAGCCATGCGCGAAAAGGAATACGGCATTTGGCAGGCGCACAGCTGGGCCAGCATGGCCACCCTGGTGGAGCATATTGCCTGCGGCCTGCATCAGGTTGGCCTGACGCGTGGCACACACATGGTGGTGATTGGTGCCAACCGGCCGCGCCTGTACGCCACCATGCTGGCGGCGCAGTCGCTGGGCGCTATTCCGATTCCGCTTTACCAGGACGCCGTCGGCGCCGAGTGCGTTTTCCCCATCACCAACGCCGATGTGCGGCTGGCCATGGTCGAAGACCAGGAGCAAGTCGACAAACTGCTCGAAATTCGCGGCCGCTGCCCGGACCTGGGCACCCTGATCTATGACAACCCACGCGGCCTGCGCAATTATGCAGAGCCGGGCCTGCGCTCACTGGACGCACTGATTGAGGCAGGGCGCAGCTTTGCACAAAGCCAGCCCGGTTTTTTTGCTGCGCAGCTCGCCCTCGGCCAGCCTGAGGACGTGGCGGCCATGTTTTTCACCTCGGGCACCACCGGCAACCCCAAAGGGGTAGTTCACACGCACAGCACACTGATAGACCGGGCACAAGCTGGCGCCGAATTTGACAAACTCAGCGCCCAAGAAGAAGTGCTGGCGTACCTGCCGCCGGCCTGGATCGGACAGAACATCTTCAGCTACGCCCAGTGGTTGTGCTGCGGCTACGTGGTGAACTGCCCAGAAGACGTCAGCACGGTGACCATCGACCTGAAAGAGGTCGGGCCAACCTATTATTTTGCACCGCCCCGCGTTTTTGAAGGCCTGCTGACAAGCGTGATGATCCGCATGGAAGACGCCGGCCGCCTCAAGCGCGGCCTGTTCAGCTTCTTCATGGATGTTGCCAAACGCGTAGGCCCTGAGCGAATGAACGGCCAGCCGATAGGCGCGCTGCAAAACCTGCTGTATCTGCTGGGCGACCTGCTGGTCTACGGACCGCTGCGCAACAACCTGGGCTTTTCGCGTGTGCGAGTGGCCTACACCGCCGGTGAAGCCATCGGCCCCGACCTCTTTACCTTTTACCGCTCCATTGGCATCAACCTCAAGCAGCTTTATGGCTCGACTGAGACTGCGGTGTTCGTGTGCCTGCAGCCTGACGACCAGGCGCGCGCCGACACCGTGGGCGTGCCGATTCGCGGCGTCGAGATTAAAGTGGCCGACAACGGTGAGATCCTCGTCAAGTCGGCGGGGCTTTTGAAGGAATACTACAAAAATCCAGCGGCTACGGCCGAAGTGCTGACCTCTGACGGCTGGTACCACACCAGCGACGCCGGCTTCATCGACAGCCAAGGCCACCTGAAGATCATTGACCGCGTCAAAGACGTGGGCCGCATTCAAGGCGGCGCCAATGACGGCGCCATGTTCGCGCCAAAGTACGTGGAAAACAAACTCAAGTTCTTCCCCTTCATCAAAGAAGCTGTGGCTTACGGCGACGGTCGCGACAAAGTTTGCGTGATGCTCAACATCGACTTTGACGCTGTGGGCAACTGGGCCGAACGCCGCAACCTGCCCTACGCCGGCTACACCGACCTGGCGCAAAAGGCCGAGGTCTACCAGCTGATTAAGGAATGTGCTGAAAAAGTCAATGCCGACCTCAGCGCAGATGTGCTGCTGGCCGGCTCGCAGGTCAGCCGCTTTCTGGTGCTGCACAAGGAGCTCGACGCTGACGACGGGGAACTGACCCGAACCAACAAGGTGCGGCGTGGTTTCATCGCAGACAAGTACCTGCCACTTGTTGATGCGCTCTACCTGGGCAAGACCGAGCAGTTCATCGAAACGGTGGTGAAGTTCGAGGACGGCCGCAGCGGCAGCGTCAGCGCCACGCTCAAGATATCAGACGCCAACACCTTTGCAGCCGTCAAAGCCGCGGCCTGACCCCGAAACGAGCAAGAGAACACCATGGCAGAGAAAAAAATCGGTGAAGTGATTCTGGAGGTGAACAACATCTCCTTGAGTTTTGGTGGCGTCAAAGCACTGTCTGACATCTCATTCAATGTCAAAGAGCACGAGATCCGCGCCATCATCGGCCCCAATGGCGCAGGCAAAAGCTCCATGCTCAACTGCATCAACGGCGTTTACACACCGCAGCAGGGCGCCATCACCTTTCGCGGCCAGACCTTCACGCACATGAACAGCCACCAGGTGGCCGTCATGGGCGTGGCGCGCACCTTCCAAAACCTGGCATTATTCAAAGGTATGAGCGTGCTCGACAACATCATGTCGGGTCGCAATTTGAAAATCAAAAGTAATTTGTTGATGCAGGCCATTCGTATCGGCCCGGCTGAAAAAGAAGAGTTCATGCACCGCGAGGCGGTCGAAAAAATCATCGACTTTCTGGAAATCCAGGCCTACCGAAAAACGCCTGTCGGCCAGTTACCTTATGGCTTGCAAAAACGCGTGGACCTGGGGCGTGCCCTGGCCATGGAGCCGCAGGTGCTGCTGCTCGACGAGCCCATGGCCGGCATGAACGTTGAAGAAAAACAGGACATGTGCCGCTTTGTGCTGGATGTGAACGACGAGTTCGGCACGACGGTGGTTTTGATTGAGCACGACATGGGCGTGGTGATGGACATTTCCGACCGCGTGGTGGTACTTGACTACGGCAAAAAAATCGGCGACGGCACACCCGAAGAAGTGCGCAACAACGAGGCCGTGATCAGCGCCTATCTGGGCATTTCCCATGACTGAGCATGAGCGGTTGACGCCAACAGCTGCTGCGCCAACACCGAAAATTTGAGGAAAAGACGATGGCCTTCTTTTTAGAAACCCTGCTTGGCGGCCTGATGGCTGGCATGCTGTATTCATTGGTGGCGCTCGGGTTTGTGCTGATTTATAAAGCCTCCGGAGTCTTCAACTTCGCGCAAGGCGCGATGGTGTTGTTTGCCGCCCTGGCCATGGCGCGATTTGCCGAATGGATACCCGCATGGACCGGACTCAACAACCCGGTACTCAGCACCATAGGCGCATTTGTCATCGCCGGGCTGTTGATGTTTGTCGTGGCCTGGCTTATAGAACGCCTGGCACTTCGCCATCTGGTCAACCAAGAGGGCACCACACTGCTGATGGCGACGCTGGGTATTAGCTACTTTTTAGACGGTATCGGGCAAACAATCTTTGGCAGCGACATTTACAAGATCGACATCGGCATGCCCAAAGAGCCCATCATGGCTTTTGAGCATATCTTTGAAGGCGGCATTCTGATCAACAAAGAAGATCTCTACGCTGCGCTGATCGCCGCCGTGCTGGTGGCTGCACTGAGCCTGTTCTTTCAAAAGACGGCTACCGGCCGCGCTCTGCGCGCAGTCGCTGACGACCACCAGGCGGCGCAAAGCATCGGCATACCACTGAACCGCATCTGGGTCATCGTCTGGTGTGTGGCCGGCGTGGTGGCTTTGGTTGCCGGCATGATTTGGGGTAGCAAACTGGGCGTGCAGTTCTCGCTCACCACCGTGGCTTTGCGCGCCTTGCCGGTGGTTATCCTGGGCGGCCTGACGTCTGTACCCGGCGCCATCATTGGGGGTTTGATCATCGGTGTTGGCGAAAAACTCTCCGAAGTTTTTTTAGGCCCCTATGTGGGTGGCGGCATCGAAATCTGGTTCGCCTATGTGCTCGCTCTGCTGTTCCTGCTGGTGCGCCCGCAGGGTTTGTTTGGCGAAAAAATCATCGACCGCGTCTAAAGGCTCTCCTATGTTTTACAGAGAAAACGGCCAGTTCAAAACCAGCTACCGCGCTGACCAGCAGATCTTTCCGATCGCGCAGGACCGCTGGGCTGTGTTGCTGCTGCTTGTCGCGGCCTTTGCGCTGGTGCCCCTGGTCAGCAGCGACTACATGTTTCGCGCCATTTTGATCCCCTTTCTGATCATGTCCCTGGCCGCCTTGGGTGTGAATATTCTGGTCGGTTATTGCGGCCAGATCTCGCTGGGATCGGGTGCCTTTATGGCGGTCGGTGCCTATGCCGCCTTCAACTTCTTTGTGCGTCTGCCCGGTATTCCACTGCTGCTGGCGCTGGTACTGGGTGGCGCCTGTGCAGCGGCCTTTGGCATTTTGTTTGGTCTGCCAAGTCTGCGCGTCAAAGGCTTGTACCTGGCGGTGGCCACGCTGGCCGCCCAATTCTTCAGCGACTGGATGTTTCTGCGTATCAAGTGGTTTACCAATGATTCGCCTTCCGGCTCGGTCTCGGTCTCAGGCCTGGAGTTCCTAGGCTTTCCGATAGAGACACCTTATTCAAAATACCTGCTGTGCCTGTCGATTCTGGTGGTGTTGGGCCTGCTGGCTAAAAATCTGGTGCGCTCGGCCATAGGCCGCGAGTGGATGGCGATCCGTGACATGGACGTCGCTGCCGCCGTGATCGGCATCCGGCCGATGTACGCCAAGCTGACGGCTTTTGCCGTAAGTTCCTTCATCATTGGCGTGGCCGGCTCGCTTTGGGGCTTTGTCTATCTGGGCGCCTGGGAGCCAGCCGCCTTTTCGGTGGAGATGTCCTTTCGACTGCTCTTCATGGTCATCATTGGCGGCATGGGCTCCATCATGGGCGCATTTTTCGGCGCCGCCTTTATCGTGTTGCTGCCGATTGCACTGAACCAGTTCCTGCCGCTGCTGGGCGCGCTGTTCGGCATTGAGGTCTCAACCTCGGGCATCTCGCACGCCGAGTTGATAATTTTTGGCGCGCTGATCGTCTGGTTTCTGATTGTCGAGCCGCACGGACTGGCCAAGTTGTGGAGCACCACCAAGCAAAAACTCCGGCTGTGGCCTTTTCCTCATTGATCACATGTCCGGTAATTTTCCCCTTGTTTTTTTCGTTAACTAAGGCACCTAGGTGCCATACATCCAGGAGACTCGCATGAAACCAAAAATCCTTTCACTTGTGGCCCTTGTTACGCTGGCTGCACTGACCTCGGTGGCCACGGCGCAGACCAAGCCCGCCGCTGCCGCCAAGGCAGAGGCCAAACTGCAATTCTTTCCCGGCCTGCCGTACCGCACCGGCCCTTTTGCACCCAACGGGGTGCCCTGGGCCAACGGCTATTCAGACTACCTCAAGCTGATCAATGCCAAGGGCGGTATCAACGGCGTGAAGATCATTTATGAAGAGTGCGAAACCGGCTACGACACTGCACGGGGTGTGGAGTGCTATGAGCGTCTAAAGGGCAAACACGGCGGTGCAACGGTGTTCCAACCACTGTCCACTGGCATTACGTTTGCTCTGACTGAAAAAGCACCCGGTGACAAAATTCCTTTGATCACTGCCGGCTATGGCCGCAGCGAAAGCCAGGACGGTACCGTTTTCAAATGGAACTTCCCGCTGGCTGGCACCTATTGGCTGGCCGCTGACGTGCTGGTGCAAACGATTGGTAAAAAAGAAGGTGGTCTGGACAAACTCAAAGGCAAAAAAGTCACCTTGGTCTACCATGATTCGCCATATGGCAAAGAGCCGATTCCCCTGTTGCAAGAGCGCGCCGCCATGCATGACTTCACATTGCAATTGCTGCCGGTGACCTCGCCAGGTGTTGAGCAAAAAGCCACTTGGTTGCAGGTGCGTCAGGCTAAACCAGACTATGTTTTGTTGTGGGGCTGGGGCGTGATGAATTCAACCGCGTTGAAAGAAGCGCAAGCCACTGGTTACCCGCGCGACAAGATGTACGGCGTGTGGTGGTCTGGCGCAGAGCCTGACGTGAAAGACGTTGGCGATGGCGCCAAAGGCTACAACGCAGTGACCATGCAGCACGGCGCAGAGCCGAACTCCAAAGTGGTTAAAGAGATTCTGGCCATGGTGCACGCCAAAGGCCAGGGCACGGGCCCGAAAGAAGAGGTCGGTCAAGTGCTGTACATGCGCGGCGCCATGAGCGCCATGCTGGCGGTTGAAGGCGTTCGCCAGGCGCAAGTGCGTTTTGGCAAGGGTCAGTGGATGAGCGGTGAGCAAGCGCGCTGGGGGTATGAGAACCTGACGCTGGACCAAAAGAAGCTCGACGCTGCCGGTTTTGCCGGCGTCATGCGCCCGCTGAGCACCTCGTGCGTTGACCACATGGGTTCCAACTGGGCACGTGTGCACACCTGGGATGGTGCCAAGTGGAACTTTACCTCTGACTGGTTACAGGCTGACGAGCAAATTCTCAAGCCACTGGTCAAGGCCACAGCCGCCAAGTACGCCGCCGACAAAAAGCTGGCTCCGCGCACACCAGCGGACTGCCAGTCCTGATGCTGACGCAGTTACTGCGGCGAGCGCTGCAGTAACTGTCCAGCCCGCAGCCTTGCGTGCAGGGCTGCCGATTGGAAAAAGGCCTGAACTTATGGACGATTCAAAAATTGTGCTCAATGTCAATGGCATTGAGGTCATCTACAACCATGTTATTTTGGTACTTAAGGGTGTTTCCCTGCAGGTTCCCGATGGCAAAATTGTGGCTATTTTGGGAGGCAACGGCGCGGGGAAAACCACCACATTGCGCGCCGTCTCCAATTTGCTGCGGGGCGAGCGTGGCGCGGTCACCAAGGGTTCTATTGAGCTGCGCGGCGAGCGCATTGAAAACCTCACCCCCGCCGACCTGGTGCAACGCGGCGTGGTTCAGGTGATGGAGGGGCGCCACTGCTTTGCTCACCTGACCATCGAGGAAAACCTGCTGACCGGTGGCTACACCCGCAAAAACAAGGCGGAGGTAGCAGCCAACCTCGAGAAGGTTTACGCCTACTTTCCACGCTTGAAAATTCGCCGCACATCTCAGGCGGCCTACACCTCAGGCGGCGAGCAGCAGATGTGCGCGATCGGCCGCGCGCTGATGGCCAACCCCAACATGGTCTTGCTGGACGAGCCTTCCATGGGCCTGGCGCCGCAGATCGTGCAAGAAGTTTTCGAGATCGTCAAAGACCTCAACCAAAAAGAAAAAGTTACCTTTCTGCTGGCCGAGCAAAACACCAACATGGCGCTCAAATACGCTGACTACGGCTACATCATGGAGTCCGGCCGGGTGGTGATGGACGGCGTTGCCAGCGACCTGGCCAGCAACGAGGACGTCAAGGAGTTCTACCTGGGTGTGGGTGGCGGCGAACGCAAGAGCTTCAAAGACGTCAAGAGCTACAAGCGGCGCAAGCGTTGGCTGGCCTGAGTCAATTCACTTATGAAACCATCATTTTTCGACGCGCTCGAACACCGGCCGCCGGCCGAGCGTGAGGCTGCCCTGCTGGCAGCTTTGCCGCGGCAAATTGCCAATGCCCAACAAAACAGCCGCGCGATGGCCGCAGTGCTGGCCGGCGTAGATGCCAGCCGAGTGAACACGCGCGCGGCGCTGGCTCGCCTGCCGGTCACTCGTAAGCACGCGCTGCTCGAGCGCCAACAAGCCGAACGCGCTGCCGGCGGCAGTGGCGACGTTTTCGGGGGCTTTAGCGCCCTGCGCTTTGGCGCACACATGCCGCGTGTTTTTGCCAGCCCAGGCACCATTTACGAGCCTGAGGGTACGCGCAAAGACTACTGGCGCATGGCGCGCGCCATGTTCGCCGCCGGCTTTCGGCCCGGCCAGCTGGTCCACAACTGCTTTAGCTATCACTTCGTGCCAGCCGGCTCCATGATGGAAACCGGCGCACACGCGCTGGGCTGCACCGTGTTTGCCGGTGGCACAGGGCAGACCGAGCAGCAAGTCCAAGCCATGGCCGAACTGGCGCCTGCAGGCTACATAGGCACACCCAGTTTTTTGAAAATTATTGTCGAGAAAGCCGCTGACATGCAGGTTGCGCTGCCCAGCCTGCAGCGCGCGCTGGTGTCTGGCGAGGCCTTTCCCCCTTCGCTGCGTGACTGGCTGGCAGAACGCGGCATTGCCGGCTACCAGTGCTATGCCACCGCCGATCTGGGCTTGATCGCTTATGAGACCGAGGCGCGCCAAGGGCTGGTGCTGGACGAGGGCGTACTCCTGGAGATCGTGCGGCCAGGTACCGGCGACCCGGTGCCTGAAGGCGAGGTGGGCGAGGTGGTGGTTACAAGCCTCAACCCCGATTACCCGCTGATCCGGTTTGGCACTGGCGACTTGTCGGCCATCTTGCCGGGGACTTGTCCCAGCGGGCGCAGCAACACGCGCATCAAGGGCTGGATGGGTAGAGCTGACCAGACCACCAAAATACGCGGCATGTTTGTACACCCCAGACAAATTGCCGATATCGCTAAACGCTTTCCAGAGGTCATCAAGGCGCGCTTGGTGGTCAGCGGCGAAATGGCCAACGATGCCATGACCCTTCTGGTAGAGACGGCCAGCCGCCCCGAAGACCTGCAGGCTCGCATTGGTGCGGCCATCCGAGATGTCACCAAACTGCGTGGCGACGTGGAATGCGTCAACCCGGGCAGCCTGCCCAACGACGGTTTGGTGATCCATGACGCCCGCAGCTACAAATAAAACCTTTTATTCAACCTTTTTATCGGGCTTGCCCTTAGGTAATCACCTAGGGGGAGCATTTTGGCCTTGGCCTTAAAATCAGTGCTTCAACAATAGGAGTCTCTAGTGAAAAAACTTTTTTTCTTGGCGCTTGCTGCAACCGCCATCTTTGCCCAGGCTCAGACCTTTCCTGGTACCAAGCCTGTTTCATTGGCAGTGCCATTTGTTGCAGGTGGCCCGACCGACCGTGTTGCGCGTGACCTGGCTGAAGCCATGCGCAAAGCCATGGGCGGCAGCGCCAACTTTGTTGTCGAAAACGTTGCCGGCGCCGGCGGCAGTATCGGCATGGCCAAGGTCGCCAAGGCTGCGCCAGATGGCCACAGTCTGCTGGTTCACCATATTGGAATGGCCGCTGTACCCGGCTTGTACCGCAAACTGACTTTCAAGGTCGCTGACGACTTCGAGTTCCTTGGCATGATCAATGAGGTGCCGATGACGCTTATCGGCAAGCCACAGTTGCCAGCCAACACTTACCGTGACTTCGAAAACTATATCCGCGCCAATGCCGGCAAGCTGAACATTGCCCACGCCGGCCTGGGTTCAGCCTCTCACCTGTGCGGGCTGATGTGGCAATCGCGGCTGCAGGCCACGGAAGCCATGACAACCATTCCATTTGGCGGCACGGCTCCAGCCATGAACGCCCTGGTGGGCGGTCAGGTCGATGTGATGTGCGACCAGACCACCAACACCACCGGGCAAATTGAAGGCGGCCGCGTCAAAGCATTCGCGGTCACCACTGCCAAGCCATTGAGCAGCCACAAACTGCTCAAGTACTACCCAACTCTCAATGAAATGGGCATGAAAGGGTTCGATCTGACCGTCTGGCACGGTTTGTACGCACCTAAAGGTACGCCACCGGCTGTGCTCAAACAGCTCAACGACGCCCTGAAAATCGCATTGAAAGACCCCGAGTTCATCAAAAAACAAGAAGGTCTGGGTGCTGTTGTTGTGACTGATAACCGTGTCGAACCCGCTAACCACAAAGCCTTCGTGATCGCAGAAACCGCCAAGCTCAAGATCGCCATTGATGCAGCTGGCAAGTACGCTGACTGATCGCTAGCCAGTTAGCCCCCTTAAAACCGCTTGCACCTTCGGGTTCAGGCGGTTTTTTCATGACCGGATACGCTCGCTACGGGTTATCCCACGCCCAACTTTCCGTACTCGGCAGTACAAAGACACCTAGTGTTGCACCACGCGGATTGGTGCAGATTTTTTTTCATCCCACTTTGATCAGGAAAAGCCCATGTCACGTACCCCCACACCACGCCGACTTTTGCTGCGCAGCCTCGCACTGGCCGGCTTGAGCAGCTTGGCGGCACTGCCAGTTCTGGCGCAATCGAGCTGGCCAAGCAAGCCGGTTCGGATCGTCGTGCCTTTTGCAGCCGGCGGCACGACCGACATTCTGGCCCGTGCCATCGCACCGGAGTTGAGCAAGGCCTTTGGTCAGCCTTTCGTGATTGACAACCGTGGCGGCGCCGGCGGTAACCTGGGCACTGACGTGGTGGCCAAGTCTCCGGCTGATGGTTACACCCTGGTCATGGGCACGGTGGGCACGCATGGCATCAACAAGTCGCTGTACGACAAGATGCCCTTTGACCCGGTCAAGGACTTCGCACCCATCACCCTGGTCGCAGGCGTGCCCAACGTGATGGTAATGAACGCCGAAAAAGCCCGCACGCTGGGTATCAACAGCGTGCCTGATTTCATCAAATACGCCAAATCGAACCCCGGCAAGCTGAACATGGCTTCCAGCGGGAACGGCACCTCCATCCACATGGCGGGCGAACTCTTCAAGAGCATGACCGGCACCTTCATGGTTCACTTTCCTTACCGCGGCTCCAGCCCAGCTTTGCTTGACCTGGTGGCCGGCAACATGGACGTGATGTTTGACAACTTGCCATCGTCCATGCCGCATATTAAGAGCGGTAAGCTCAAGGCCTTTGCCGTCACCAGCAGCCAGCGCTCGGGCGCACTGCCAGATGTGCCCACGCTCGAAGACGTTGGCAAGCTCAAGGGTTTTGAAGCGAGCAGCTGGTTTGGCCTGCTGGCGCCTGTCGGCACACCACCTGACATCGTCAACCGTATTCAGCAGGAAGTGGTCAAGTCGCTGAACTCACCAGCCATCAAAGAAAAAATGCTGGGCCAGGGGGCGATTCCGAGCGGCAACACACCCCAGGAATTCGCGCGTCTGATCGATTCTGAAATCACCAAATGGGCCAAAGTGGTGAAAGACTCCGGCGCTAAAGTCGACTGAAAGCCTGACTGATGAATGGCGCTCAGACGCCCCACATCACGCTATCGCCCTGCCGGTGGCATGCCTCGAGCATCTGCATGAAAGGCAGTGCGCGGTGGCGCAGTGCAATGCCTGGGGGCTGATTCTTTTGCTCGGCGTTCTGCGCCAGTTGCTGCTGACGCTCTAGTAATTCTTCCTGTTCAATGGCCGCGTGCAGGGCCAGCAGAGCGGCAGGCATCTGTTCAGGCAGGATGATGCCTTTGGGTCCAGCCTCTTTACCGATGATCTCCAGCACCAGTCGGCCGTGCGGCTCGAGCATGATCACATCGCCCGCATTTTTAGATTTGAACTTGTACAACATGGGCTTCTCCTTGCGCTGTGATTATGTTCGCAGGCGGGCGCAAAATAGCGGACTATGATCAACATCGCCACCGCCCCCAAACCTGCCGCCCAGGCTCTGCTGCAAGACGGGCTGAGTCTGCTGCAGCCAGCCGAACTCAAAGCCACGCTCGGCCTGCCCGCTGCCGACTGGCAAAGCCAGTGGACAGACATGGCAAACAGCTGGGATCGCCTGCCGCCAGACACCCATTTGCGTGACGGCGGCCACTACCGACATCGCCGCCACGCCTGCTTCGTGCAGACCTTGGCAGGCAACTGCTTGCAAGAGATGCCGCACCGGGCACATTGGCAACCCACCGATTACAACGCGCTGCATGGTGGCTTTGAGCGCTGGTTTGAACCGGTTGAGCCGGCTGTCAGCCAGGCAGCGCTGTGGACCGGGCTGCTGCTGGCGCTGGGCCGCTTGTTTGCGCAAGTCAAGCCGGCCCCGCAGTGGTTCATTGAGGCGCACCAGTTCCGTATCGACACGGCAAGCGGGGTCGGCCGCCCCACACCGGAAGGAGCACACCGCGACGGTGTCGATTTTGTCGTGGTGATGCTGGTGGGGCGCCAAGGCGTGAAAGGGGGCGAGACAAGGGTATTTGATGCACACGGCCCGTCGGGTGTGCGCTTTGTCATGACCGAGCCGCTGACCGCGCTGCTGCTTGACGACACCCGGGTCATCCACGAAACCACACCCATCCAGCCCAGCGGCGAGCCGTCCGGCGGCTTTCGAGACACCCTGGTATTGACCTATCGGGCTGCCGGCTTTCAAGCACCCGGCTAAGTTTTCCTGCGGCCCTGGCGGCAAACCCCCTTGACGAATTTAGTTTAGACCTAAACAATCAACAGTGAATCAACCAGCTGATAGTGCCAACATGAATATTCTTTGCCTGGGCGGCGGACCCGCCGGCCTTTACTTTGCCGTGCTGATGAAGCTCCAAAACCCGGCGCATCAGATCACTGTGGTCGAGCGCAACCGCCCCTTTGACACCTTTGGCTGGGGCGTGGTGCTGTCGGATCAGACGCTGGACAACCTGCGCAGAGCAGACCCTGTCAGCGCCAATCTGATTGGCGAAGCTTTCAACCACTGGGACGACATTGAGGTCTTTTTCAAAGGCCGCAGCGTGCGCTCAGGTGGCCATGGTTTTTGCGGCGTGGGGCGCAAGCGCCTTCTCAACATCCTGCAAGATCGATGTCTAGAGCTGGGCGTCGCGCTGGTTTTTGAAACTGAAGTGGAGGACGATCAGGCACTGTCGGCACAGTACCAGGCGGACCTGGTGATTGCCTGCGATGGCCTGAACAGCCGGGTGCGCACACGCTACGCCGACACCTTCAAGCCCGACATCGACCTGCGCGCCTGTCGCTTTGTCTGGCTGGGAACGCACAAAAAATTTGACGCCTTCACCTTCGCCTTCGAGCAGACCGAGCATGGCTGGTTCGCCGCGCACGCCTACCAGTTTGACGCCGACACCGCGACCTTCATTGTCGAGACACCCGAGGCAGTCTGGCAGGCGCACGGTCTGGACGCCATGAGCCAGGAAGAGGGCATCGCCTTTTGCGAAAAGTTGTTTGCCAAGCATCTGGACGGCAAGGCGCTCATGAACAACGCCACCCACGTGCGCGGCTCGGCCATCTGGATCCGCTTTCCGCGCGTGGTATGCGAGCACTGGGTTCACACGCAAGACATTGCCGGCAAGCAAGTGCCGCTGGTGCTGATGGGCGATGCGGCGCACACCGCGCACTTTTCAATAGGCAGTGGCAGCAAGCTGGCTCTGGAAGACGCTATTGAGCTGAGCCGCTGCCTGGCAGCGACGGATGACATCGCACAGGCCCTGCAAGCCTATGAAGCCGTGCGATCCATCGAGGTGCTGAAGATTCAGAACGCTGCGCGCAATTCCACCGAATGGTTTGAACACGTGGACCGCTACAGCAGCATGGAAGCCGAGCAGTTTTTCTATTCGCTGCTGACCCGCTCGCAGCGCATCAGCCATGAAAACCTGCGCGTGCGTGACGCCGCCTGGCTGCAGAACTACGAGCGTTGGCTGGCCGGCACGACCACCGGCAAAATAGCGCCGCCACCCATGCTGCTGCCGCTGAAGGTGCGCTCAGTCGAACTCAAAAACCGCATCGTGGTCTCGCCGATGGCGACCTACAACGCCGTCGATGGTATGCCTCAAGATTTTCACCTGGTGCACTTGGGCGCCCGCGCACTGGGCGGCGCAGCGCTGGTCTTTGCCGAGATGACGGCGCCCTGCGCAGAGGGCCGTATTACGCCCGGCTGCCCGGGCCTGTGGAATGAGGAACAGATGCGCGCTTGGCAGCATATCGTCAACTTCATCCACAGTGCGGGCAATGGCGCGCGCGCCGGCATGCAGCTGGGCCATAGCGGCCCCAAGGGTTCGACGCAAGTCGGCTGGGAAGCCGCCGACGAGCCGTTGCCCTCCGGCAACTGGCCATTGACCGCCGCCAGCAGCGTGGCTTACGGCCCCAATAATGCGCTGCCGCAGGCCATGACACGCGCTGACATGGACTACATCACCGCGCAGTTTGTGCAATCTACGCGCTACGCCGCCGAAGCCGGCTTTGACTGGCTCGAGCTGCACTGCGCACACGGTTATCTGCTGTCGAGCTTCATCACGCCACTGACCAATTTGCGCACCGACGACTACGGTGGCGATCTGACCAATCGCTGCCGCTACCCACTCGAGGTGTTTACCGCTATGCGCGCCGTCTGGCCCGCCGACAAGCCCATGAGCGTGCGGATATCTGCGCACGACTGGGCACCGGGCGGCAACACGGCCGACGATGCTGTGGCTATGGCGCGGCTCTTCAAGGCCGCCGGCTGCGATTTTATCGACGTGTCCTCCGGTCAGACCACCCGCGCCGCCAAGCCGGTGTATGGCCGCATGTACCAGACGCCGTTTGCCGACCGGATCCGCAACGAGGTCGGTATCCAGACCATTGCCGTGGGCGCAATCTCCGAGGTGGACCATGTCAACAGCATCATTGCCGCCGGCCGCGCCGACCTGTGCGCCATAGCCCGCCCGCACCTGGCAGACCCTGCGTGGACGCTGCACGAAGCGGCCAAGCTGCAAAGTCGTTATGTCGAGTGGCCGCTGCCTTACCTGAGCGGGCGCGACCAGCTTTACCGCGAACTGGCCAAACAGCAAACCCTCGCTGCCGGCGCTGCGCAGCCAGCAGCCGCCAGTGCCGCCCGCCCCGCCGCCATCGAATAAACCTTAGCGAAAGCCCTTCATGGACATGGAAGCCCGCGGACACAGCGAACACCCGGAGGCACTGCGCCTGTGGCTGCGTTTGCTGACCTGTACGCAGCTGATTGAAAAGCAGGTCCGCGCCGAGCTGCGCGAGCGCTTTGACACCACGCTGCCCCGCTTTGATCTGATGGCGCAGCTCGAGCGCAGCCAGGATGGTCTCAAAATGAAAGAGCTGTCGCGACGCATGATGGTCACTGGCGGCAATATCACCGGCATCACCGACCAACTGGTCTCTGAAGGTTTGGTTGAGCGCCTGGCCGTTGCCGGTGACCGCCGCGCCTTCCGGGTACGGCTGACAGCGCGTGGACGCAAGACTTTTTCAGACATGGCGCATCAGCACGAGGGCTGGATCGTCGAAGCATTCGGCGGCCTGACTGCACGGGAACTTGATGCGCTGCATCAATTGCTAGGCAAGGTCAAGCAGCACCATCATGTAGCGCCCGCAGGAGACTGACATGCAGAACAGTGTCGCCTATTCGCCCGACTCGAAGCCCGCAGTGGTGCCTCCGGCAGACCACTTTAATCTGCCGTTTTTTGACCCGGTGCACCGCACTCTGGCCGCCGATCTGGCCGCCTGGACAGCGAAGCAGTTGGTAGACGAGCGCGATGACCGCCGCGCCTGCCGCGACTGGGTGCAGCGGCTGGGCAGTGCCGGCTGGCTGCGCTACTGCGTGCCGGCCAGTGCCGGCGGTGCACTCGACAAACTTGACTCGCGGGCGTTGGTGGTGCTGCGCGAAACTCTGGCTTTTTACTCGCCGCTGGCCGACTTTTCACTGGCCATGCAGGGCCTGGGCAGTGGCGCTATCACGCTGGCCGGCACGCCTGCGCAGCAGGCTGCGTATTTACCGGATGTCGCCAGTGGTCGCAAGATCGCCGCCTTTGCGCTGAGCGAAGCCGAGGCAGGATCGGACGCGGGAGCTTTGCGTACATCGGCAGTACGTGATGCGCGCGGCTGGACGCTGCAAGGCAGCAAAACCTGGATCAGCAACGGTGACATGGCCGATTTTTATGTCACCTTCGCCAACACCACGCCGGGCGCCGGCACGCGCGGCATGACCGCCTTCATCGTGGACGCGCCAAGCGCCGGGCTCGACAGCAGCGAACACATCGCCTTGATGGCGCCCCACCCGCTGGCCAGTCTGCAGTTCACCAATTGCGCCTTGAGCGCAGACGCGCAACTCGGCCCTTTGGATGGCGGCTTCAAGCTGGCGATGCAGACTTTGGATATTTTTCGTGCCTCGGTGGCCGCAGCGGCGCTGGGCATGGCGCGCCGTGCGCTGGCCGAAGCAGTAGCCTATGCGCAGGCCCGTCAGATGTTCGGCCAGCGG
>Ga0214921_10003884_pt1 | contig 22551 bp, 37 predicted proteins | sample LL1505_MetaG_FD_177992 | JGI IMG/M metagenome (GOLD analysis project Ga0214921, IMG submission 177992) | Freshwater microbial communities from Lake Lanier, Atlanta, Georgia, United States - LL-1505 | ecosystem: Environmental > Aquatic > Freshwater > Lake | place: USA: Georgia | collected... | reverse complement strand
TCGATGTTTGTCATAATAAGCGTTAACTAGATCGGCTTGTTGTTGTGCCATGACAGCAGTCTGTTCATAAAATCTAACAACAAAATCTGCACTGTATCGACAAAAAGGTTGGAATGCTTCGTCTGCAATGTATTGGTCATTGTCTATGGCCAAATCCAAAAGTGTCTTGCCTATTTCCACATAATTTAAGAACACTGTGCCGACCGGCCATGTGGTTTCTGCAAACTGATAATCTTGGATGTCTAATTTAGAATCCTTGGGTAGGCCAAAATATGTTACCACATGTCGGGGGAAGTTTAGCCTTGACACAGTTTCGCATCTATGTACACAAATGTTCAAATCTGCCAATGCTTTACGCACTTCCGCAGGTGCATTCTTAAAGAATTCTGACGTTTGCTGATCCAATAGTCCATGATAAACTTCAAATATATGATGCAGATAGTTCAAATGATCCTGGTCATTGATATCCGATAGATGGCGTGAAATAACAGGATTATATTCGTTAATAATGTCTATACACTGATTGATTCGCACCAATGCATCTGTTTCTGTGTTGACATCAAATCCATAAAACCTAGCGGGGTCGTCGATCGAATAAGTTTGCTGTGCTTGCTGTAGTTTTTTGATCCATTTGGCAACAATGGGATTGTCCCTTAGTTTGTATTCCAGCGTTAGGCAGTCTGCCAAATCCTGCGGCTTGGCATACTCTATTACTAATTTAGTGTGCATATTATAGTTTATGCAAACAGGTCAGCATTTGGTAAAATCTTGATGCTTGAACCAGCGGCGTTGCCCAAAACTGACCTTGAGATTGAGTCCGTATTCTTCAAATCGATCGCGCCACAAATAAAAACTGGGCCCGTGTCCTCCAGATTTAACATGCATTTCTTTGCCGTGATAATCTAGATGATCATAACGATAAACATCCCACTGATATTGGTGAACCATTTCATGTGCAAGTGTGTTCATAAACCATTGTTGACAAAACCATTTGTCGGAAAGTTCTATACTGCACCAAGTACCAAATTTTTGTTGTTCGTCGTGCCATTGACACAATCCCCAGCATTTTTTTAAACGACGCTTGGTAAGTTCGGGTTTATACAGTTGATTGTCAAATACATATCGATTGATGATATTGTATGCGTGAGATACATCAGAATCTGAGGGTCTAAAACTCTTGTGCCGCTGATATGTAATACCAGGCAATGGTTGTTCCATTATTGCACGTATCGGATTTGGTCTGGCCATAAAAATACCCCTGCTAAGGTATATATTACTCCTAGCAAGGGTATTTAACTGCTCAGTTATCAGTTAGTTTGAATCACGGTGTTGCCAATTACTGCACCTGGCTTGGTCAGTGCTTCTGCCCGACGTCGTTGATATTCTGTGTTATCAACATCTAACAACTTGAATTCGCCCTGCGCGGTTGGCACAGTGGCAGTTGGTTTAGATTCGCTACGTGGGCCTAGTTGCTCACGTTGGCGCTGATCTGTTTGATCTTGACGCTCACTACGCTCTTTGATCAATGCATCCAGATCTTCATGTGCTCGACCTGATCGAAGTTCAGTTTCCTTCTTGAGCTTTTCTACTTCCAACTCTTTACGCAATAAATTGTTTGGGCCCAACGGATAACGCACTAGTACAAATGTCACATAAGCATCGCCCTGCATAACTGTTTGACTGTCTACTCGTTGTGCACCAACCACATCACATTCTGCATATTTTTGTGTAGTAGATTCAAAACGTTCTTGGAAGTTTTCCCCGGAGTCTAAACGATAATTTTTACTACGAGTATTGACCTGTCCATTGCGCAACATACATAGTTTAGCTAATGCATTGTCACTGGCTTTATCCATGGCCATTTGCCAATCTTTACTCTTGCCTTGTCCGCATTTAAACACCATCTCGGGCGTGTCTTCAGGTAAACGCACACACCAAGCAGGTACGTCAAATGCCTGCGCTGGTGCCGCAGTTTTCATCGCATAAGGATGGGGTTTGGGTTCAGGTGCTGTTTTCTCGTCACTGCCAAACCAACCTGCATGCGCAGTAAAACTGGCCAAAGTAACAAGAGCAATAAGACTGCGTTTCATAACGTTCTCCATAAGTTTAAAGATGCTTTATTATAACATCGAAATTAAAATTTGTCAACAACTTGTAAAACATTTGGTTTGATTTCACAAGCGATAACACGATACTGAGCCAAATCCAAATACCAAGTGCAAGCACTGACATTGTACACAAACTGCGGCATTCGAACTGGAAAGGATCGAAGATGTTCTGGTCTAACCATTTCACCGATCGACACTTGCCTTAGTTCTATACCGGGCTCTTCTACCCTAGTAGATCTAGTGGAGGTTTGCATGCTACCATTGTCATTTTTGACAGTGGTAGATTCAAAACGCTCTGTAAATCGTTCCGGTAGTGTTTGAACATTTACACTGTTTGGACTTACTGGCACTGGGGTAACTGATAAAGGTGTACCACAGTATGTACGCAGTTGCCAAATTTTAGTTCTTGCCGCACTGTTGATTCTTTGTTCTTCCGCAGACATTCTTTCGGGCTGTCTAGGTTCTGTACCAACGTACTTTTGCAAATAGTTAGTAATCAAATCTTTGTCGTTACAGTTTAATCCAATTTTATTAATTTGATCAAGTGTTAGATGCTGAACAACAGGATGAGTACTGGGCAAGTGATACACAGTTACCACTGGAGCAGTGGGCACAGTTTCGACCTTGGGACCGTTGCATGGAGCACCGGGCCAACAGAACAATGCCGCACTGATCCAGCTTAATGCATCCATGTTAACCTTTGTGCTTGTAGCCTACCATGGCTTCTTTGATTGCAGTCCCGGCCTCCCTGGGGCTAACACCTGCACGTTTTACCACATAACGAATTGCTTCGGTTGTGTTAAGTTGCATTTGAAAAATGGCTTCAGTTGCCACTGTCATGGTTCGTTCGCTCATTGCGTTCTCCTAATTATGCTCTTACCAAGAGCTGTTGTAAAAAACTTTCAAACCCAAGAACAATTCTGCTCGGGCTTTCTTGACAAATTCAAGATCATCTTCTTTATAATGCTCGTCTGCATCATTGCCAAAAAAGAATCCCTGTGTTTGAGGCAAGTTATTGTTTTTGACATCTTGTTCCAGTTCGTCGATGTCTTGCCAATCCAGTTCTAGCTCAATGCCATTGAAGGTGTGCTGATCCGGGTCACGGTTTTCTGCTTGCATTTTGTATCGCCACAACTGTTCCATCCAACCATGCAGGTTAGGATGCTTGCGCCAATAGGCAATTTCACGCTGTTCTTTTTCATAGTCTGCCTCTGTTTTGGTGGCAGTATATGCATACATGTCCAATCCCATTTTGTCCTCCAACTGTTTACGTTTAAATCTCACTTGGTACCAAGGGTAAATTTTTTCAAAATGTCACTGGCCTGTTTAGTGTCATTGACTGAATCAATTAGTGCCAATTCTTGCTCTACTAACTCACGACGCGATTGGCGAATAAGTTGCATAGCATATTGTAGTTCTTGATCAGTGGCCTGTTCCATCCATTCTTCGAATTCAGCTTGATTGGTCTTCAAAAAAAAGTCTAAATTATCTTTATCAAATTCATTCATCGCTGTACCTTTTGACATTCAAATACGCCGGGAAACATCTTGTTCTCCCGCACTAATTTGTCCATGTATGCAACCATGGTGGTCTTGGTCTTTTCACAATCCTCTAGTTCACGAAACTGACTGACGTGTTCTATACTAAAGCCTGGCAGGCCGGCCTTGGTCACAACCAAGAATGTAAAGATTAGTTGGTACATATCAATAATTCCATAATCCATAAACAAAAACTGAAACGGCAAAGATCATTATGCCGGGTTGTATTACACAATACACAAGAAAAGGTATAATAAAATCTGGGTCTAAATATTTTTTCACAATTCAACTCCAAAATTGATCTTTAAGCACGATCCAGTTAGTGTAAAGCCAGACGGTAACTGTAACTCTTTGTTTACATCTTCCTGGACAGAAGCCACAGTTACCTGACATTCTTCTTTTAGATAGTAAGGTTGTGGATCGTTTTGTATGGTACAAATACTGTATGGACCACATGCCACAAATACTGCAACCCATTGTGTTATAATGTCCATTATTCTTTATCTCCAATACCTAAATTGATTGCGTATTCTTGAACGGTGGGTGCCGCATTCAACCCATCTTCATCTGTGAATACAGGGTTGTTGACATGAGTATACCCATCATAGAATGAGATAAACCAAGAAGGCTCGCCATAACTCACACAAGGTGTGGCCTGCCCTACTCGCCGACCATTCACATAGGGTGGCCGATCAATGCTCATTAGATATTGACTGACTTGATTCATTCTTCAACTCCAATATCTAAATCCTGGGAGACCATGTCCACCATGCTGGAATAACATGTAGGACAAAAAGCCACAGGAAGCATACCAAAATACCCCAATACCCCACCTTCGTCTTCGGTGAAGTCACTGGCACACACGTTGCACCGATGATCCGTTCCAACGTGTTCAAAGCCTTTGATCATTCTTCAACTCCAAAATGTTCAATGATTCTCATGCCGTTTGTTTTAGTAATATATCCACAACCAATTGAATTGGATCTCTCGGTATCAGCAATTAGCGCACATTCCTGCACAATCAACTGGACGAACTTTTCTATATCAAAATGTTCATCTATCATGAACGTTCTATTGCCGTACACCTGATTCCAAGCACCGCATTCACGTGCAAATTTTTCTACACGTTCATTCATTACATGCTCCAGTAGGTTTCTGATGCAGGATTGCAACACCAAGGAGTGTCACGATCAATTTGCATGTCTTTGCCAGTCATCAAGTTCTTAGCGGCCACAGTGGTAGGGTGGAACTCAATGCGGAAGCCTCTGCCCTTGGGCCAAAGTTCATATTGCAGTTCTCGCACTTCACGTTTCATTTCATCTGCATCGCGATTCTTCCAAACTGAGATGTTGACCAGACGTTCGCCAATTTTACAACGACGGTCTGTTTTGTAGATGTACATGGTATGTGACTGTTTCACAATCGACTCCTGCTTGTTGATCTAGATGTATATTATAACAAATTGGGGATTTTTGGTCAACCCATTTACTTAATCTAAACGACTACCAGCGTAGGCAGTGAAGCCGTATCGCTTGAACACATCAGCCGCGGCCTGAGCACCTGCTTCCAAGGTATCTACGTTTTGCACGTACATGTCTGCTGGATTCCAAATTTGGAAAGCACCTGTGTGGCTCTTTTTGACACCTGCTTCTTTGAGGGCTTTACCAAGTCGGGTATTGCCTTTGACACCAAATATATCAACCCAGGCAAAGCCACAGGCAAACTGATCACGCCCACCCAGCTTTTCCTGGAAGAAACGTTCAGCGGCCTCACGAGCGGCTGACTTGGCTTCGGCCACGATTGCATCTACTTTGATACCGTTGACTGTAACTGACATTTCGGACTCCTTTTTAGTTTCTATACAAGTATTATAACAAAATACTCAATTTTGGACAAGTTAGCTAAAAGTATTAGTTTTTCAGTGTTTCGTACAATCGGGCATGAATCATGTCCATTTCTGTGCGTTCCACATAGAAGTCTGTGGTTGGATCATAATAGTAACCCTCTTTTGTATCGTAGTACAAGATTCTGCCAGAGAAGTTAAAAGGGCCTTCTAGTCCTTTACGTGGGCTGTATTTGACACGCATCTGGTCTGTTTCTGTCTTGCTTGCCAGTACCTTATAAGCCATTTTTAACTCCTGTTGTTAACTGCAATACAAGTATTATAACAAATATCGGAATTTCGAGCAACAAAAAACCCGCACAATTTGGCGGGTTATTTTGTAACACTTGAGTATTACTTTTTAAAACTGAACTTTTCAACCAATTCAGTATATGCTTTGGTGTAATCAAACTTTGAAGCTTCTTGAACTTGTTTTACTGCTTCGCTTGTGAGCGAGGTGAAAGTGTCCATGCTGACTTTAGCTGCCTTCTTGGTGTAGTCAGCTTGAGCATCAATGAATTTGATGAGCGGTGTTTTAACTGCTTCGTTTGTAACGAATGTGTTAACGAAAGATTTTTTTGCTGTTTGAACAGCGTCGATTGTTGTGTCTGTGATGAACATGTTGTTTCTCCTAAATAGACGAATACTTATTGGTATAGCCCACCCTATGCGGCACCGTACAAAATATTTATGTATTATACTAGTGGTAAACACTGAAAGTCAATGCAAAATCCTAGTGAGCTGTCACTAATTTTAGTTGAGCAAAAGAAATAGTTTAGGTATTACCTAATTGGATTAAATAAAATATCTATTAATCAAGGAGATATCAAGATGGAAATTTTAATTGGATTGGCTGTTATTGTTGTAGTAGCGTTTGTTTTATGGCCCAAAGAAAAGGCAACTCCCGTAGAATCGACTACAGTGGTTGATTTGCCCGCGCCCACTGTGACCCAAGTTGCTGCCGCGGCCACTGAAGTACCCGTTGAAGTTGCTACTGAAGTCCCAGCGGCAGTACCTGTTGCGGGATTAATGTTACCTGTTGAAGATATTGGCGCAGTAGAAGTTGCTCCAAAGAAAAAAGCAGTTCCTAAAAAGCCGGCCGCAGAAAAGAAGCCACGTGCTCCTCGCAAGCCTAAAGCAGTTTGAGTTCTTGTGCCCGATTGTAAACTTGGGCACTGGATAAATTCTTGCCCTTACTTTCACACATGATGTCAAAGTTTTCCCAAAAGCTCAGTGCCCAATCAGTCACAGGTTGATTCCAGTACCAATCGCTGTGTGCCCGCAGCTTTTGTTTCTTATAGCCTTGCTCTAGCAATAGTGCATGATCTGGTGCAACATTTGGTGCATGATCCACTAGCACATCTTCTCTCGATACACTGTAATGACACACTGGTCTTACACCTCGCCAAGAATCAATCAAACGTAAAACTCTATCGTCGGTGGACTGAATGTACTCTCCTGTACGGATCCAGTGATGGTGTATATCAAGTACAAGGGCACAGTCGTTGACAAGTTCGAGGCTGCTGTCAACTCCCCAGGACATTTCGTCGTTTTCGATTGTGATACAGTTTCTTGCTTCGGGGGACAATCGTTGGAGGGCAGATCGGATGCCGGTTGGACCTTGTTTGCCTGAGATGTGAACATTGATCTTGAAGTCTTGAAACGTCTTGCCGTATCCCATCCATCTAACCATATCTGCATGATATTCAAACTCCTTTATTGATCTTTCAACAATGCCCGGATTCTCGCTGGCCAACACACAAAACTGACCAGGGTGGAAACTGAGTCGCACGTCAAGACGTCTTGCAGTTTCGCCTATAGGGGCAAATATCTTCTCACAGTGATCTTGGATCTCTCGGCGTTGCCACCAATCGATCCAATTGGGTTCAGTGTAACCTTGTAGCATTTCTGATCCTATACGCACCATTCTACGTTCTGGTGGTAGAGCAGCCACACGCTCAATCATCTTTACTGCGGCACTGGTGTTGTGGTTCATGATGTCCCACTGACGCTGTTCTGCTTCGTTTTTGTGTTCACGAAGCCAGCGCATAGTAGTACTACGCCCATTTAGTTCTCTATTGGCTGCGTTGACTTTCATGCCTTTGACTTCAGTGGCATCATCTAACCATTTGCAAGCAAAACCAATTCGTGGAATATTGTTCATGCTGTATTATATGCTATTATTATTTTTAAGTCAAGCTATAAATCCCTGGCCAGAAATTTGGTGATACCATATGTAAAACGGCGAAGGAATTTGAAAACTCCAGACGCCCAAAAAGTCTATGTAATTGGTTGGCCTTGATGCTAAATGTTGATACTTGGGCAGGATCTCTAATTGGTTAATATTGAAATTGACAATTTCGATTCCACTGGTGCCTTCTACAAAATCTAACAATTCTATTTCCAATTTGATTGGGTCAAATAAATCAAATTCAAATTGAATTTGATCCGCATCAATAATACAATCATTGAGTTTCGTGATACTTTTGGTTCGGCCGTGTTTTTGCAACTGCAAACCAACAATAAGTTTACGCCGAGTATCAATAGCCGTAAGATCTGAGAAAGTCTTTATATCTTGGTGCATGGTCTATTATACTGTTTCCTCTTAGAGATTCAAATGATTTCAAAAAATCAACCAATTTGTATCTCAACTGTTCCACATTGTCTGGCCTAGAAAAATTTGCAATAAAATTTCTGTAGTCTACGATTACATCAGCGATAGCACGGTGTACCAGATCATTACGTCGGGGATTGGTAACATATGTTTTATTCATTGAATATTTGTCGATTACTGTATCTATTTTATCTAGTATTTCTTGCCTTATGTCGTCAGGTATCAGCTCGACCAGTAGACAATCTGGATCAGCCAAGATATCACAACTTTCTGCTATTACATTATTTTCTATCATGTACCCGAACATCCGATCTAATTCGTATATAGTAAAAATGTTAGGAGTAATACGTAATGATACGTGTAGTCCTGTTGTTTCTCTTAGTTTGAAAAATTTGTCAAAGTTTTCCAATACTTGAGTTGTATTTGCAGGATATCTAACATAGTCATTTAGAGCTGTAACAGATTCTATACTTAGGCCCAAATGAAATTCTTTAAATTCTGAAATAATTTTTTCTATTCGTTCGTCGTAAATAGAGCCGTTGGTTGTGGTTCCCACAATGACATTTTTAGCTAGCCCGGCTGCTATTAATTGTTCACACAAAGTATAAAAAGCATCAATGAATAATGTTTCGCCACCCAAGAAATGAATATACTTCACGCCGGGTATGGAAGTTAAATCTTCTGCAAATTTTTTAACAAGGTCCGGATTGTGAATCCAAGACTCCCTGTTGGGGGGCTCATAAAATATTTCAGGTTTAATTTTGTGTAATTTAACAAAGTCAGCGGCCAAACGACTGCTAGACATGGGATTACACATGATGCAAGCGCCGTTACATGTATTACCCAAATCTATTTGTAAATCAACGGGCGCCATGCGACTGTGTCCTTGATTTTCCAGTGAATGTAAAAACTCTGTGTAGTGCGGACTGCTTATGACGGACAACTCAAAATGTTTTTCATTAATTCCGCTTTTTAAAAATTGTCTTCGTCTGCCGCTAAGTTTATCAAAGTTATCACTGTAATAGCAGTTTGCACAACCTGCGGGTCGTTGACCATTTAGTAAATCATTGCGCATTGACTTCATGTAATCACTGTTATAGAACTGCATAATCGAAGTATTGGCAATGCCCAATGTTCTATTGTTTGTATGACTTATTTTAAACCATCTACACTCTTTATAGTCACCATTATGTTGTAATCGCAGGTGGAACCAGGGACTAGGACAAAAACTGTCTTTAAGCATTTTATTCTTTTATGATGCCAAAATTAGCCCAACGATGCCCATCGAGGCAAACCCAACCAATGGGCTGTCCAATAGCAGGACTATCATTGAATAGTATTTCTCCAGAGCGTCCAGCCCAATTTGGTGTTGCGCTGGCTGTGCCCAGGGGCAACGCACCTAAACGTAGATCGTTGATAGTTACACTGCCATCAATGTCTAAACTGATATTTTCTTTGCCAGCGGCACTTAACGTGACTGCAAAAGGTCTGCGTGTACCAATGAATGCTCTATTCAGACTATCTTTGTTAAGTACCAATTCAACTTCTTCGTCCCAAACACTTAATGCATATGTGGGTTCCAGTGTGTTAACACCAACTTTACCATTGGTTATGTATAATGTTCCAGTTAACAACGCATCGCCCTTGGTTTGTAATTCTTCTAGTATACCAACTCGGCGCAAATTACTACGAACAATAGTATTGGCCAGCTGTTCGCTGTCAATTAACACCTTGTCGTTGAATGCTAGCTTTGGAGCTATGATTCCCTTGTTTGCGATATCTCCCAGTACCGTTTCGTAAGATTTTTTTACAATTTGTTCCAGTGCCAAACCCTGTAATTCATCCACACTGACCACATCTGCTTGCACTGTTCCTTTAACTTCCAAACCGGTACTAATAATTTTTTGTTCGATTACTACAGCAGTATCAGTGACGGTCAGTTGACATTTAGTGGATCTGTCGTCTATGCCCGTACTACTAAATTCTTCGATGATGCCACCCATTATCCTGTCACCGGATATTTTTACATCGTCAAATCTCAATGCATCAGCATTTATGCTGGCTTTGGGGAATGTTGTTTTGTCGAAGTAATCTTTTAGAGAAGATTCCAATATTGGTGATATGTCTACCTTGGCAACATGATCTCGAATTATATTGGCTGTTTGCTCATTGACTGCTTGCGTTAATCGTTCGATAGCAGCAACACCCGCTTCACCTATTTTGGCATTGATGGCAGAAGTGTCGATAACATAATTATCAACCTTTTCTTTCACTTTATCGTCAGTCATTGCAGAAATTTTAGCATCAAAATTATAATTTTTGACAGCTAATTCAACGGTGTCTGCAATAGAAGCTTGTACTTCTTGCATGACCTTTGCTCTAATTTCTGTTACTATTGATTCTACTACACTGTTTAATTGATTTGAAATTTCCATTTAATTCTCGAAATGAATACTGATCACGTGCTCATAGTTCTTTTTAATTAGACTTTTAAACATGAGATTTTTGTGTACTAGAAAATTGCTAGCACCCATATCTGATGTAAACTTTGCCAACTGTTTGAAATACAATGCACGTCTTTTGTATGTACCTTTATTTATGGGTTGATCCTCATCCAATTGATACAAACACGTTGTCCATGCATTCTTGTCTTTTTGATCCCAATTATGAATCTCCGAAAAGGCAGTTAGCTTGTCACCGTGTTTGATAATTGCAGGCTGGCTGTACTCACGTTCTCTAAACTCTTGGTTCTTGTAATCTTTGACTGTAGTTAAAATGATACCTTGGCACATTCTACAAAGATTGTCAATGGTTGCTTTTTGTGCCTCGTCGGAATCAGCAAAAGTTAGATACTCGTCTGTGGCCACAATTAAATCGAATTTTTTTGGTTCTGATAGATATTTTATATCGGAATTATGTTCTTGTAATATGAGTAATAATTCCTCGCTTATTTCAGTTACATAAACTTCTCTTTGTGCAAAATTCAAGATGGCAGGATTAAAACCAACAAACAATATAGAAGAAGGTGCTTCATTGTAGTATTCGTTTATCTTGTTTACAATGTCATATTTTCTATCAATGACTTCTTTTTGTCTGTGGTGTAAACTAAATGCATCATATATGGCATTACTATATTCTTTAAACTTACTCATATGTTGTTTTTATTATGATTCAATATTTAGCTATGGTGTCTGATTAAATCTAATGTAACACAATGAAAGCCTCCGCCCAGTGTGCGGCTGTGACGTAGATCCAAGGGAATTGTCCTGAAGCCTTTCTTTTCCAATATGCAGGCAAGAGATGATTGTCTACTATCAAGTATAACTGTTTGCGGGTCCACTGAGAGCATGTTAAGGGCGATCCACTTGCTTGCATACGGGTATTGGTAAAAGTTCTGAGGCACAACGTCATCCACAAAAATCTTTTCCCAATCGGCAAACACCTTTGGACAGTTTGATTCATTTACTCTGCTTGCATTTAATAATACCAATCCTTCTCTCAGTGCCACTATGGTGCTGTCGATATGCACACCGCTATAGAAGTTACACAGTTCTATTGTAACATCAGGGAATCTATTACACAACCACTTGTATGCCGCACGATTGCCACTGGCACTTTCTAAAAATAACATTTTATCGGAGCCTAAACGCAACACGTTAGCCGCATCCAGTATTAATTTTTCTCCGTTGAATTCTCTAGGCATGGCCACGTACTTGCTGGTCGCACTCAGCACACTGTCATAAGACATCATTTCCATATCTCTACAAGGATACATCATTGGCACGTCGATAATATATTCTCCGACTACTAAAAATCTATCCCTAGGGCAATAGTTATACATGCCGTTCTCGGATTGGAAATCAAATTTGTAGGGTCTGATCACATCGACTCCCAAATTGGTTAGTGTATCGGATAGAATTTGTAAATCTTCATTGGCTTCGTCAATGATCCACTGCGGCACTGCGCCGCTGGGTACTGGAGTTTCCTTCCAGGTGGTCTTCTGACTTTCCAAACTGAATACCGGGTCATTGATTGGCCAATTGGCGTAGTCGGCAACTCCTACTATTACTCGTTTCAATGGATCCCATTCATTGAATGAGTTAATCATACATGTCCGGTGATTTGTAGTGTATATCTTGGTAAGAGTCCGATATTGGCGGCCATGTGTGGCGTATCATATCTCCACTCAACTGCATCACCAGTGCGCCAATTGGTTATGGCTTGGCCGCCGACTTCTATGTAGTGTCCACTGGACCAATCTTCCAAGAACACTATAGCACGATAGATCCAGTGCTCTTTTTGTTTTAAATCAAATAGTTCAACATATCGTTTGTACAAGTCTGCATGTACTGGCAATACGGTGCCAGTGTCCATGCGATAGTAACTAGTGCCTATGTCTTTCCATCCACGGGCTGAAAAATAATCGATGAATCTTTGATTCCAACTGGGCTGTGGTTGTCGCATATCGCACATGGCACCAGTAAAAGGACCATAATATCCTTGAGTAGTCCATATTGCAAGACTTTCTGTATCATTAAAGGGTTCTTGAACGTAGTTTAACTGTTTATACTCGTCATCCCAAAACTTGTTAATATGTAAACGATTGATCATATTTTTTAATTAATTCATAAAATTCCGGAAATGTGTCTCCAAACTTTTCTTTTCTGTATTCATCTTTTTCTCTAGTCCAAAACTTAAAATCTTCCCAGTCAGACAGATTTGCATCTAATTTAAGTGTGTTAACAACAGAGTCTATGTGAACATCTTTCCCGACTAACAAAGTTTGTAAGCGTTCAATGACAGCTTGTTTTGCACCTTCTGGTATATTTTTCATATTATAATATGAAGGTGTGGTGACAAAATTCAAGAAGTAATCTAAATTTAATGTTTTAAATTCTGCTAGTATTTCCGGCAAATAATATACATTCATGGCACTAATTGTGCATATCACCGACACACTAACAGGAATGTTGCAGATGTGTGTGGTTTCGTCCCGGAGATAATTTAACACATCGATTACGTCGCTCCATTTTCCAGGATGCCTGATATATGTAAATTGTTCCCCAACACCGTCAAGACTCAAATTAAACTCAAGTGCTGAGAAATTTTTCCATAGTTCCAAGTGTCGTTTAGTGGGTGGGGTAACAGCATTGGTATTATAATATAACACAATGTCTTTACTCCGGCCGCTGTGTACCAGCAACTCCAACAACCTAAGAGTTGGTTTATCCAATAACGGTTCGCCACCGTAAAATTCTATTCTACGTAAATTTTTACTACATTCAAAAATTTCATCAATTTGTTGGTCGCTAAACTCAACTAAGTCTGGATGCCAAGTGTAATATGATGTGGGTAAATTATTTTTAATTTCATAATATTTTCCTTCTACTGCCCACGTAACACTACTGGTACTGTAGCAAGTTCTACATCGCAAATTGCATAAATTGCCGACACGTAAATTAATTTGTCTAGGGCCATCTTGGTATTCATTTGTGATAAAATTTACAAGATTATCTTTAAATTTACAATGCAACATTGTGAGTTTTCTGGAACTCTGTTTCCCCAGGCTTTCTTCCCTCCAGCAACGTGTACATGTAGAATTTTGTTCGTCCCGAGAAAACGATTCACGTAGAGCATTATATTCTTTGCTGGCCCAAATTTCCTTTAATGATTTATTATCGAATTTCCACGCTGTACCCCCAAGATACGCACACGGACTAGCCGTGCCCATCGGGGAATACGTAACTTGGGTAAACGGTGCTATACAAAGATTTTTATTCTTGTATATGGGTTTTTTAGACGTGTCTTGTGTTGCCATAGTGAACAACTTGATATTCAGGAGTAGATGCTAGTTTGCGCCATGGGTCAACAATAATGCTGCCTTTATGAATCTTGCAATACTCTTGTGTATCCTTTTGCTCGCCAGTGTATTCGTAAGTGATCTTGCGGTTGTGTGCCCAAAGGAACACAGCAGGTCCGTCTACTTCAGACACAACCTGTGTTTGATCGTCGGCCAACGGGTCAACATAAGTGACTCCGAGACCTGCCTCTTCAACATAATATCCCACGAGAGTAGAATATGATCCAATGCAATATTCAACATCTGGTTTGTAAGCCTTACCGTGAATTACAACCGGTAGTTTGTGTTCCATTGCTTGGCCCACTAAAAACAAGGCTAAATTTTTAGCTTGGATTTCTCTAGCATGCATGATGGTATCAAATAAGTCATATCCGATATCATATTCTTCAGCCAACCAGCGTAGTGCAATATTATCACGCGGATGGCAAGCACCTGCATCACCCATACCTGCTGTCATGTATTTGGGACCTTGTAGTCGCATGGTGCTGCGAGCCAATGCATTGGTAACCACGTCAACGTTGATATTACCAATCTTCATTGCAAAGTCTTGAATCATGTTAACAATACCAACTTTGGCGCTGATATAGGTATTGTAGAAAATCTTAATAGCCTCGCACTCGTCCCAAGTACCAACTTCATACCTTGGATCATTTTGCATGATAGTTTGATACAACGCAATCAATTCGCCTGCTACTCCGGTTAGACTTCCGTCTTCAGTACCAACAATAACCATCTCTGGATTGGCCATATCCCACTTGACAGATCCCATGGCAATCAAATAAGGATTATAACAGAATAAGTGTTTCTTATCCAATAGTGGAATAAATTTATTTCGTGTTGTGCTTGGTAATACTGTACTGATCAACACAACTTTCTTTTGAGTTTTTGCATATTTGTTGATGTTGACAATTGCATCAATAACAGCCGTATGTCCAAAATCTTTAGGCTCCATGTGGCTACTAGGTACGCTGCCGTCATAACCTTCTGCATGTGGAGTGGGTACAGCAATAAAAATCCATTCTGCATTATCGACCAGTTCTTCAATACCAACAACCTTTACCGTGTCACTTGTCCTTGGGTAAATATCATAGCCCCATACATCATGCTTTTCTGCCATAACTTCTGCACAGTCTAATCCCAATTTACCGATTCCAATAAAACCAATTTTTTCTTTTTTGAAAGTCATATGTTCTCCGTTGATAACTTCTATTATATATTATACACAAATGTTCTGCGTAATGCAAAGCCTTTAGGTATTCATGCTTTTCATTTTCAACCTTTTGGATCCACCGAGGAACAAAATCTAACAGAAGATTTTCCATGGGATAGAAACTTTCATTCCCGTCACAAGTACCTTGTTTTATTTTATGACCAAGAACCTATCTTTTTAGACGCATATAACAAATTAACTAATGAGTATTTGATGAGGCCTAAAAATTGCAGGATCTTGGCCAACAGCGAGCATTCAGACGTTAAAAAGTTAATATGCAAACAAAATAACATGATTGATTGGTATTACTTTTTTCACGGGTTTGCCGCATTAGATTGGTACAAGGACTATCAGTATCTCCCTACGGTTGAAAAACAATTTACAAAAGTATTTATGTCCTTGAATAGATTAGTTACTAAAGATAGAAGTTATAGACTACAGCTAGTGGGAGAAATGTTGGCTAGAAATATTTGCCATAAAGGAATAGTAAGCCTAGATTTAGAAGATAGGGGACACGGTGTATGGTCAGACGAGATAACCAAACCACACTCTAAACTCACTTTGGCAGGAAAGAAAATAGTCTATAACAATATCAAGCCGTTGGCTGGATCATTGATTGCAGACAAGGTAGACCCAGCAGGGGATTTAAGCGCCAAAGTCGGGTTAGACGATGTGTTGTATTTGAAGTCTGCACTATTTCATGTAGTGTCGGAAACTGTGTTTTTTCATCCCAAACTGCATCTAACCGAAAAGATATTTAAACCTATTGTGTGCAAGCGTCCATTTATTTTAGTTGCGGCGCCAGGTAATTTGGCATATCTTAAAAGTTATGGGTTTCAAACATTTGATCAATGGATAGACGAAAGTTACGATCAAGAAATTGACAATGATCGTCGTATTGCTATGATAATCACTGAACTAGAAAAATTATGTAAATTGTCCGACACAGAACTTCGTGCGATGCATGCAGAAATGCAGGAGGTATTAGACTATAACTTTCTGCATTTTTATGGAAAGTTTAAAAAAATTATAGTAGACGAATTGCTCAACAACTTCAAGGGTGTTGTTGATCAGTGGAATCATGCAAGGATTGACGGTAGAACAATTGATCTAAATCACATTGACTTCGACAGTGTCAAAACGATGTTGTCGAATTAACTCGTTTTAAAATTTCTTCGTAGAAACTGTCAACTTGGCCGCCGAACTTGCCGATCAATTCTCCCGCTAATTTTTCCATATCTTCTAGGCTGTTGTTTGCCGCGGCTGTGATAAATTGATCATGATATGTTTTGTAAACATCCATTAACGGTAATTCTCCCAATGGAACAGCATCTGCATCAATCACACAGTAGGCCGTGACCGGGCCTACATTACTCTCAAATGTTTCCAGCGGAAGTACTGTGTAGTTAGTGCTTAATTTACTAGCTGCTTCGTCTCCGACGATGATGTACATTGTTCTAACTCCTCTAGTGCTTTAATAATCTGATCTGTAGAAATATTGTGTTCTTGATAACCTGCCGTTACAGTATCCACATATGACTGACTAGGCATGCCTAATTCGTAATGACTGGGCATATAATAAATCATTGCTCTGATTAGACGAGAATCATGCTGTACCGACACTTCTTTCTTTTTATAAAAATGTGGAAACCCTTCTAATCTGTCTAAACTATTTTCGCATGTGTCTGTAATAGACCACAACACACATTCCATGCTGGTGTCGGGTTGTTTTACCACATCACAGAATAGCTTAAATGCCAGCTTGTGATTTTTCAATTGTACTTTGCCCAAACTACGGGCAGCAGGGCATCTGGTGGCCATACTGGTTAAGTTGGTGTTCATGCCGTAGGCAAGATAATATTTTCTTTTCATAGTTCTGTTAACTTGTATCGTTTGACGGCTCGTTGAACTGCTTCCGCTTGACTCACACAGTCTGCAAGAGCATTGTGTAGTAGGGCGCCGCCTGCCCTATCATCACCCAAGGCCTTTAATAGTGTTCTGCTATCTCTAATTGTATAGTAGGGCCATGGTGTAGGTTTCATTAACTGACGGTATAAGTTTTCTAAAATTACAATATCAAATACAGGTCCTTGTGCCCAAATTCTAGTGGCATTAACGACAAAACGATTTAACTCCCGGGTAAACTCATCCAGTCCAACTCGACCATGTTCACCCAGTGCTTCTTCTCGAACTTCCTCGCTTTGAGTGCCCCACCATTCCACAGTACCCGAGTCTACATTTCTTCCCAATGCAATTTGCTCGTCTACATTGATTCTGCAATATAACCCTTTGGTCATTTCTTTAGTGGCGTCGAATGGATCGAACTTGATTGCACCAAAAGTGAGGACAACACTGTCCGGACTAGTGGCCAGTGTTTCTATATCTAACATTATGTCCATTTATGCCTCGGGTTCCAATTTGACAATTAGTGGGAACCCGTTGTTACGTGCCAGTAGCGTGACTTCTACACCTTTTTGTTCTGCCATTTCGTAAGGCATTGTGGCAACAACTGCACTACTATCCTTGTGAATTTTCATGGTCATTTCTTCTGCATCAATGTGGTTGTAGTTAAAAATTACAACCAAAGTTTCAACTACAAATTCCTGTGTTGTGACTTCGTCGTTAAAATAAATTACGTTGTATCGAATTGGCTCGGGAATATCTTCGCGAGGCTTGATTTTGGTAACAATGTCTGAATCTGTTTTTGTGCTCATAAATTAAAAAAGGGGAAGTTGTTTCCCCTTTATTATACTGCCTATTAGATTATTTTGCAAATGTAATGGCAATCTTTTTTGGTTTTTGCTCTTCAGGAACATGATGTTCCAAAGCAATAGCCAAGATACCGTTTTTCACTGTAGCGGCTTTGACTTGTACATTATCAGCTAATGTAAAATCTCGTTCAAAACTACGAGTGCTAATACCTTTATGGGTATAATTGATTTCTTGGTCCTTCTTCTCTTTGGTACCTTTGATAATCAAATGCTGATCTTTGAGTTCAACATCTATTTCACTTTCTTCAAAACCTGCAACTGCCAATTCGATAACATAGTGAGTGTCGTCTAATTGAGCAATGTTGTACGGCGGATAATTATCATTGCCGCGGCCATTGGTAAAAGTGCGATTAATTTCCTCAAACATGCGATCAAAACCAACTGCGTGGCGAGCGAATGTGGGGATGTCAAGGGTACGGATTTCAAATTGATGTGTCATGTTATTCTCCTATTAAGCAAGTTATGACTATTGTGTAGCCCATTATTGGCGCTACACATTTATTTATTATACACAAACAAGAATAAAAGTAAATTATTTTGGTGACTTCATTGGCTCTTTTAAAGACCATCTACTGGTGGCATAATTTTTAGATACCCACGTTAGTGCCCAAAAGGAGTAGCTATCAGGGTCATCAAAAATAACTCTATAGGTGTATTTTACTATTTTGGTCTTGTAGGGAATCGAATATTTTTCATACCAATCTATCAACCCTTGGTCGATTAATATTTTTGAATATAGTGCTGTTTGACCACCTGCCCCGTTTGGTAATCGAAATTCAATATACATTAGTACAATTTTTTAGGTAACTGTTGTGCTTCTAATTTTTTACGCCAACGATTACGTGCGGCACCGGCAGCTTTTTTACGTGCGGTGGTTGGTTTTTCGTAGAATTCCTTGTCACGCAATTCCTGCAATTTGCCGCTTTCGGCTATTTTCTTTTTAAATTTACGCAGGGCTTTTTCCACTTGATCGTCTTTAACATAAACGACCATGCCCGTGGTACGTTGAAATTTATTATTGTGCGCCATCTATAATCTTTAACCATTCTAGTGGCTCCTGGCCGCCATAGTGATTGCAGTCATACACTTGATTTACAGGAGTCATGCCCCTGATGCCTTCGAACCATTGGATGTCATTGATTGCATCATGATAGAGATAGATATCGTAATTTTTATCACTTAAATTCTCCAACAGGTATTGAATTTGTTCGCCTGTCCAATCACAGTTTCTAATTAGAATCTTTGGAATAGACTTGTCGAATTCCATGTCTGGTGGTGTAATAAATCTTGGCATAATATCCTTATAGTTTTGCTGTAATCATCAAGTGCCAGCCCAGGGCACGTTCCACAATTTTAAACAACTCCGGAGGCATTGCTTCGAACCAGGGTTGTTTAACATATTCATATTTAACATAGTGTTCAATATTCCATGGGAAAATAAAGTCTTGCTCAACAGCAATGTCTTTAAACCCTGCTTCTCTAAATAACCAATCAGCTTCTTGCTTGGTGTAGGTAACTGCCTGTGGACAATTGGCTTGTGCTTCGGGTTGATCCCACCCCGATTCTATTAGAATATTTTTCCAACTGTTTTTAGCATAAAGCATGGCCCTGACTTCGCCATCGGAGTTTAATAATTTAGGTAAACATTTGACCACACGATCAGGTCTGGGTGCATGATGTATCACACCAAAGCTGTATATCAAATCAAATTTTTCATGGGGATCAAACACCACATTTAGTTCTTCTGCGTTGCACTCGATAAATTCGCCCGTTAGCCCCAGCACATCAAACCTCTGACGTGCCAGTTTAATACTTTCGCCACTTAGATCAACACCAGTATAATCAGCGCCTGCTCTAACAAAATTGGTAGCATCAGTGCCGATACCGCAACCAATTTCTAAAACACGCTTGCCTTGCCATCGTTCGAAATCTGGGAAGACATAGTTATGTGGTTCGTTGGCATAACGTCTTGCTTCCACTTCGTCGAAATATTCTTTTGTTCCAATTGGACTTGTACTATGTTTAATATTGCAAGGACGATTGTTCCAATATGCACGTACTTGATCCAATAGCTCACTGTTGCTCATTCTTTACCTTATCGTTAAGTCTGTTGATCCACTCACGTAGTTCTTGTTGTCTATCAGGGTGAGCATAATCTTCTGGATTTGTTGGGTCTTTGCCGTCTGCGGCATAACTTTGTTCTTGGAAGGTTTCATCATTGTTGCCGCCGGTGACATCTGCACGATCGTGATATACTTCTACTGGAATATTTTTCATTCTGCCAACTGGCACAGTTACATTGTAAATCCACCAATCACTGTGATTGACGGGACTGACAGATCCAAAGAAATCTGTCCATGCTCTGGGAATGATGGGGAACAAGGCAAATGGGTGATTCATGTTAACACAGGGCATGCGTAACAGACCGAACCAGCCATCGGTGTTCACAATTTCTTGGTCCCAGTTATCTGTCAGCATTAGTGCATCGTCATTCCAGAACATGATCCAATCTCCGCTGGCATGCTCCGCTAAGAAGTTTACGTATTTGTACAATCGCAAATAGCCAAATCGTTCTGTTTCAAATACCTTGCTGGTTGCACCCGCTTGCTCTATAAACGGAAACCAGGTAGTTGAAAAGAATTCTTTACTTTCATCATCATCATCGTCGTAAGCAATCAATAATTCAATTTGCTCTGGATTTTTTGCGGTGGCAAGAAGACTGCCTATACTTTTGATAACAGCTTCTGTGCGTTTGCGTGTGGGGAGTAAAATGCTAATTTTAGGTGTTTTGGTCATTGGTTAATTGTTTGAGTTTTTCTGCTACAAGCTCTTGTTCGCCTGCACTTAATTGATCGATATCATATTCGCCTGACTGCAATTTTTCTATTAAGAATTGTATATATTGTTCATCGTAAGTATAGCTGTCGGTCCTGGATTTGTCAACTTCAATCCACTTCTGACCATTAAATTTGAATAGTTTATTGGGCAAATGATCCACTCTCAAAAACATATCGCCTTTGTCTGCACTGTCGGGAAATCTTGTACCAAAATCACTCTTTGTTTGAATGCCTTCTGTGTTATCTGCCTGTAATGCTAGAGTTTTATTGATATTTGTCGCTTCTGGAATTACGGGATTGGGCGCTTTTACTCTTTTGGCAGTTTCGGGAATCTTGGGGAATTTACTAACTTCTTCCGGCATCACGTGATCGCCGGAAGGCTCCACTACATCAATGTCCGTGGTTAGAATTTCAGTTTTCTCGTCTAATGTTCTTTCTTCGTCTGGTAGAGATAGATTCAAGTACGATTCTTCCGGGAACAATTTTCCTTTAACAATAATTTCGCCTTTTGGCAATTCTGCTTCTACTGAAGTTTTAAGTTGCTCGATTTGTTCTTTCGTTAACGGACCGTCATCTTGTTCATAAGCAGGTTCTTGGTATTCCGCAATGCGGCTGGGCATGGGCTTTAACTCGCTGAAGTGTACAAAAGGTTTGGTTAGATAAGGGTGCTGGCTAAACATCCAGCCAGGCGGGTATGGATCTTGTTTTGGGTCTTCTTGTGTGATGCTTACATCGGCATGTGGATCTTTATTCTCTTCAACTAATGGTTCTGCTGTAACAGAAATTTCCTTGGGTGGATCGATATTTTCTGTAGTAGACACTTGTTGTTCTTCCCTGGACCATTTGATACTTTGCTGTGCTGACAATATTAGTACTAGTGCAAGCGGATCAAACACCAACACAATCATAATAATAACTAGGCGCACAGCCTTTTCTAATATGTTGTTATCAGGATTGTCTCCATATACTAGTGCCGCAATGTATTTGATTGGACCCACTTCACTTTCAACCTTGCGGAACTCTGCGGCCAGTGGCGCACGTTCTTCATTGAGATTGGTAATCTTTTTCTGTTCGGCTTCAATTTCAACCAAGAGTCTTGCTCGTTCCTTTTGTTGGCTGCGTCTGACTCCCACTGCTTTGTCAGCACCTTTTTCATCTGCACTTCGACCCATGACTTGGTCTACCGCCTCGTCCATCTGTTTCAACGCCTTGCGGTTCGCTTCTATATTGTCCTTTGAGATCCTAATCTTTTCGTCGTAGATGGCAACCTTGGCCATACTGTCTCCGCTTACCAAACTCTGGTCACTGTGTGCTTTGGATAAGAAACCAAAGATACCCATTGATGTTAGTAACATCAAAAATGCTACAGCTGGAACCAAATACATCTTGTAAGTAATGTTAGCTCTGTGCCAGTTTAGCTTTAACCAAACTGCTGCAACTAGTTTGCCAACTTCAAGGCTTGCACCCATAATCATAATAGGAATAACTGCGGTAGAGAAAATAGCAGTTAAACCTACTATACTATAGTAAGCTGCTACCGCACTGATAATCAATGCAACAAATAAAGTAAAGTATCCAAATATCATAATGTATATTTATAGGGTTTAGTTCTATAGTTTATAGAGATATTTGAGTAATGTCAAACAATTTGATTTATTTTCTTGCCGTTCTATTAGGTCACAGTCCGTAGGTAGCTCTAACTGCATTAAATTGAGTAGTAGCCATTGCCCG
>Ga0214921_10003882_pt1 | contig 22555 bp, 20 predicted proteins | sample LL1505_MetaG_FD_177992 | JGI IMG/M metagenome (GOLD analysis project Ga0214921, IMG submission 177992) | Freshwater microbial communities from Lake Lanier, Atlanta, Georgia, United States - LL-1505 | ecosystem: Environmental > Aquatic > Freshwater > Lake | place: USA: Georgia | collected... | reverse complement strand
ATGCAGATGGGGCAACGATGAATGCTGCGACAGTAGCCAATTCAGATGGGGCAACGATGAATGCTGCGACAGTAGCCAATTCAGATGGGGCAACGATGAATGCTGCGGCAGTAGCCAATTCAGATGGGGCAATGACGATGAATGCGGATACCATCGTCCCCGCTGCATTCGATGCAACAGACCGACTCTCCTCTCTTGTAGCCCCAACTTCTGAATTCTTCCTTGAATCTACGAGACTGTTCTATGACAATCAGCGCTGTCGGTGGGTTGCTCTCAAAGCCTTCAACAAGTGGCGCTGGAATGTTTGGCGCCGCCGACCGCAATGCGGTGTGGACCTCATCATGAATGAGCCAGTCCAGAATCGCGATGCCATCCTTCTAACAGATACGCGCAACAAGGCGGTTTACTGTTTCCATCGCCGCGATCTCTTCACGAATCTGATGACAAAGATAACAGCCGCCGAAGAAATGTTGCCAACACCCCGCCCACCCACAAACCCCTGGACAAATCAACCTCTTACTCCGGCTCAAACGATTGCCGTCTGTCAGGCAATTCTCTATGATAGCGCCATCCGTGGTCGCTGCCCCCCGACGTTGTTTGCCGCATTCTGCGCTGCCCGCTACGACCTCCGCCGGTTCGAATCCGATAACGCCTCTCTGTTGGCTCAATACGCGATTAACTCCTATTTTGCGGATATTCATGAGCACAATCGCGACACGGTAGTTGATACGGCTCTAGAGCTGTTGCGCGATTCGGGTGTTTCCTATTCGGCGATTGCCTTCCGACGCTGGGTTCGGGCAACACCGATGACACCAATCCATCGGGAATGGCTGGCTCTGGTGCGCGACTATACACTCCACATGAATCTGCATATTGAGCCCCGTCGACACTGGTATTCAGATGCCGGTATCTATGCGGATGTGCGGTCTCTGTATCGACGTACGCCGGTAGGAGAAGCCGCTGGTCCACGCCTGCGACTGTTGCGACGGGATGGGTTCACTATTCAGGTTGGTGGAACTGGTGCTACCGCAGAGTCTGCTGCTGCACTGGCTACGCCATCTCCAATCAGCATGGCGGTCCTCCATCTAGCCGGACTTGTTGCCCCTACTGCACCACCAACTCCAGATGTGTCCGGAAATACTGCCGATGCTGCTGAATCCGAAGCAATCTCTGCACTTCTGATGTTGCTCCAAGGGACAAATATGCATGAGTATGAGTAAAAACTAGGCAAGTAATAACGAACGGCTAGCTAGTGACCTTCAATAAACTTCCGACTAAATGAATTCCTATAAACTCTAATTATCCAGTCGCAAAGCGACTGCGAATTAGACGAACTAGAAACTAATCTATCCGAAAATTATTTGGAAGGTGCTAGCGCTATCCAGTATCGACTAAATTGATTTCTAGTTCGTCAGTCTTACGACTACTAATTTGAAATTCTAGGAGTTTATTTAGTCGGCAGATTAATGATGGCCACTAGCTAAGGTAGATGGCAGCGGCTAACGAAATCATCCCCGGTGTCTGGCTAGGCGATATTGATTCCTCCCAAGACGGGGACTGGCTCCGAACGCAGGGCATCCAGACTGTCTTCAACTGTACGAAACAGATACCCTTCCACGCATCTGTTCCCTATCAGTTTCGTGTGCCAGTGGATGACAATCTTCAGCCTGCCGAAATCCAAAATATGGAGCACTGGGCACCCGAAATCTCTTACAAGATGCTCCGTGAATATCGTGCGGGTCATCGGATGCTTGTTCATTGTCATGCTGGTCGGCAGCGCTCTGCTACTGCGTTGGCCTTCTTTTTGATGGTTCTCACAGGAAGACCACTGATTCAAGTGATGTACCTGATTCAGAGTCGGCGCCCCGTGGCCTTCCAGCCGCGACCGAACTTTGCGACGGCGCTGCGCTCTTTTGAAGAGACAGTACGGACGCAGATTCATCCGCCAACTGTGTAGCTGCAGCAACAAGTACCTCTGGATATCTCTCATCTGCTCCTGGTCCCGCCCTCACTTCAACATCTACAAACAGATTGCTGCAGAACCCCGTTCCTTCTTCGCGTGGATAGCCCTGCGGGTTCAGTGCGCATGGAATGCGGCCATCGGGTCCCTTAAACACGATACTGCCTACATGCGAATGCCCGCAAATCCATGCCCGGACCGGCTCACAAATCAGGTCATCCAGTGCCGATGCAAATCCCGCATTCAGTGGATGTCCTTGAAATCGCGACGCAATCAGGTCCATCGTCGGCATATGATGTGAAACGACAACCGCACCCCGCCCCTCTTCGCTACAGGCAGCTAACTCTCTAACTAACCAACCGAGGTCGCGAAGGTGCCATATCTGTATGTCTGCCGCTGTTGCCCGTCGCCAGGGCGGACCTTCTGCACAAATAACACGGCAATCTGACATCCGGCTCTCAACGAGAGCCTCTGCACCTGACACATTTGACCACAGCGTACATCCCAGAAATGCCAGACCGTCGATATCGACGCGCCCGCGGTCCAGAAAATGGACATTCGGCCCAGCCACCCGTGCAACTGCTTGACATGCAGCTAGACGGTCCGCAACGGTTTCAGCCCCCTTGACATTCCATCGGTCTGCCGCATACTTGTTATAGAGCTCATGATTCCCTGCCACGACCACAACATGCTTCCAAGAGCGGGAACAATCGGCCAAGAAATCCCGATATGATTCTTGAAAGGGGTTGCCGATGTCGCCAGCGAGTACCAAGATGGGTGTCACAGGTGAAAGACGTGGAGGTCCACAACCAAACTCCAAGTGGAGGTCCGACACATACTGGATTCGCATCCGACCCGATACAGCGCGGAACATTCGCGCCGCTGCTGCCATTCTACCAAAACTACCCGACTCTCTTATCTTTAACTGTTACCACCCAGAGTGTGCCCCTTTCCCGAGAAAGGGATAAACCCACCCGGTCGTCGCACAGGCGCTGGAGTTGTCATCCCTGGAAAGGACATGGTCGCCGCCCCGCCGGTTGGCAACAGAATGGGCAGCGACACAGGAGGAGGGGGAGTCGGTACACGGGCGATGGGTGTATCTAGCGCAGCCTCCAGCTCCAGGTTAACATCTTGGTTCAGAATACAGCCGGCAACCACTTCATCCCCAACCACATCCACAACCCGCAGTACATCCCAGACACCGCAATCCAGGCTCAGCTCCATTCCGGTCTGGAGAGTGGCCCACCGACCCGATGACAGCTCTGCTGTCAGTGTTGCAACAGGGTCGTCCATAGCAGTGAGCATCGTATGATGCCGTGGCCGCAGCACAAGATGTCCGACATCATGAAGTTCAACGCGGTCCATTTCTGTCCGCGCTCCCCATTCGGGCGCACCCAGCATCAACCACATCCATTCGGGGACATCGACTCTGTCGGGTTCCCAATTCAAATCAGGGTCCGGTCGCACCCGTCCCACAACGGCACCACCTCCTAGAGAAACAAACACCGGGCGGTCTCCTGCTGTCTCCACCCGTTCTTCTGGATAGAGCCGCCGCCACATAGAGACGGGCATTCCAATCATGTCAGTTTGGTTCCATGGCACGGCCGCAAGGTACCGATACAAGCGTACAAAGGTCATCCTATAGGGAGCCGCTACATCAGGCGCCGCATACCTATCAAGTTTTTGGCTGCTGCGGTCGCCACACTCATCCGCCACCCGCCATTCTGATGAATAGCCAGGATGACATGTCAGAAATGTTCGATAGTATTCCCGGTATAACCATCCTCCAACGTGAATCGGCAAAGGCCCGCTATCGGTTTCTTCTGGCAGAATATCGTTATCGAAGTTGGCTGTATGCTATTCTGTTTTACACTCTGCGCATAACGATGACGGTGGGGTCGCTGACGGTTCCTGCTCTCCTATCTATCAAGGTAGACGGTGCTACTGGGGAAACTGCTCTCTACTGGACGACCTGGGCGATTTCACTTGCGGTAACAACGAGCAATGGCCTCATGACACTCTTCAAGCTGGACAAGCGGTTCTTCATGCTCCACGGTGTAGCCGAACGTCTCCGCACGGAAACGTGGCAGTTCCTGACACTGGCTGGCCGATACTCGGGACACTACAACAGCAATGAGGAGCCGAGTCATGCGAATCAGTATGTTCATTACTGTACGAATATTGAGAAGATTCGAATGCGCCATATGGATGACGAATACATTAGTGCAGGAGAAGGCGACAAGCCGAAAACGGTTCAGGGAGCTGCAACAACCACTACTGCTCAATCAGCAGCTGCAGGCGCCATTCCGCCGAGTGGTCCTTCTCAGCCTCCCAGTGTTAGTCAATCTGTTCCACCGGCGGTTCCGCCGGCGGGTACAATGCTCAATACATTCATGTCGCCCACCCGCAGTACCGACGTACCAACACCGCCACAGAACCCCCTCTCGCGCCGCCCCTCCTATAATATTTTGATGGCCCGCCGAGCACAAACGCCCCCAAGAGTAGGGGCAACTACCATAACAGATGGTACGACGCAAGACGCAAAAGAGCCGACCCAGATGCCGGTGTCAGGACGCGATGACGGGTCAGCAGTGTAAAGTCCCTGCTCTGCCTGGCTCCCTTTTCTGTGGGGGGCACCAATTCTGCCCGCATGCTCCACTCAGTGGAGATGAGCCGTTCTTCCGCCCGGGTCGCTACAATAAGAACCCGCTTGTCCAGGAAACTCACAACTGTTGGGCGTATGGGATGAATGTGCTAGACCCCGCTCAGCTCACGCAGTGTGCCGGCAAACCGCGTGGATGTCAGCTTATGTATCACCAGCCCGGTGGAACACAACATCTGGCATCTCAGCTCCGCACTGCGACAGGGCGCTCTTGCCCTACGGTGGAGCGTCTGATGCGTACGGATGTTCCGGATATCCGTCGGACCACGTTCAAGGCCCGTTGCCCACGGGGCTCCAGCAAAATTGCCATGGTTGTTCATCCGGGAGAGGACTATCACTTCTATCGTCAGGATGCGGATGGCATGTGGTCGCATAAGGATGGTGCCAATAAAGTCAAGCGGTTTGATGCAGAGGGGCTACCGATTGTGGACCCCAAAACAGCCGCGCGGAATTACCGTCCACGGGGCTCTTTCTTGAATTACAGGGACTTCTGCGGGTATTACTGTGTTCCCCGGCGGCGGACCATCAAGCTAGCTAGAGATGAATAACGACATCCCGAAACCATGCAAAGTAGGACCGCAAGTCGCCCACATACACCCGGTCCCGAACACTTTCAAACTCTGGCAGCGACAGAATGTAGGCGAATTTTGACATTGCACAGTGCGCTTCATCACCATCCAAGATGTTGGCGAAGTACACTTTCTCTGGTGCCGTCAATGCGTATTTCAGTTGGCCCTCTACGAACCAGTATACCTCCCGGAGAGAGCGTGTCTGGGTTCCGCCCTTTCCGACAATGCACTTGAAATTAAGATAGACAGTCGTGTCAGCAGGCGTCTGCACACCGTCGAAATCCTCTGTATAGTCAAAGCCATTACTGGCGGTATTGGGGTGCGCGATATCCTGTAGAGTGTTAGTTCGCAGATTGATACGCACATGCGTTTTGGAGCAGGGGAACCCTGTCCCCTCCACTACCATCGCACGTTGGAACTCTTCGGGTTTGCGCGACCCGGCTCCACCGGCAACCGCACCAAACTGACTGTGGCGTTCTTCTTTGGTTATAAGGGCTCCAACAGGAACAGCATCGGGACAACGAATGGAAGGAGTAGCAGCAGAAGCAGACATCGTACAACCGCCATGGTAGTTGGACCTCATGCGTCAAGTTTTTCAAGCGGGTGTCATTCGTGTTGCCGGTCGCAAACGTCGCAGTGCCTCCACCGCTGACATGCGAGTCGCGGGGTCGAAATCTGTTAGACCCCCTATAACGGACAGTAGAACCTCCCGCCGTTCCCGGTACAGTGCTGTTTCACGGAAGCCCGGCAGGTCCCGGGCCATGTCCATCCACAGCTGCCACATGCAGAGACCAATACGCCACCAATCGAACCGTACTCCATTCCGCCGGATGTAGGCCGCCAGGCCTGCATCGGACTGGTCTACAGCCCGCAGGAAATCCCCCATCGCCGTCTCCAGTGATTTCCGACGGGGAAATGTCCGCTCCAATTGCGCATACTCCTCTGATTTGGCCTTCAGCTGGGCGACCCCATACGCAACGGACTGATGCCCCATGTACAGACGCGCAGCGTGAATCTCCGGTGCCTGCCACATATACTGTGGCTTGAACTCGGTCCCCAGATTCGCATCCCGCCAGGTCCGTACGGTCGCCGGCCGGAACGCCAGGCCGAAGTCGATGTAGCGCGCGACATTCCGTTCATCTACCAGGATGTTGCCCCAGTGAACATCATTGTGAACGATGCCGGCACCCTGATAGAGCACCATTCCCTCCAACAGATGGACGAACAGAGTTTCATAGAGAGAGGTCGCCCGCTCCAGGTCGGCACCCCACTTGACCAGAGAAGACCCGCCATCGGGCATGATGGCCATATCGAACTTCGTGAAGAAGCCTGCATCCCGAAGGATATCACACCGCCGGGCATCCGGATCCGTAAAGGGCGTGGCAGGACGACATGTGGTAAGAGGAACCGCAAAGTAGTTCCGCGCCAGTGGCAGAGCCATAAGAGCCCGCCCGAATTCCGCCTCCTCTGACAGCGACGAATCGGCAACCTTACCGACGGCCGGACGCCCTGCCACCTCCTTGAAGACACGCCCTCCCGCACACGGAGGGGCCGGCTGGAATGTACACCCATAGACACCTTTGCCAATCAACGCTCCGCCAGTTTGAGTACGTTTCCCTGAGAGACTTGTAAGACTCTGCCCCACGATAATTGGGTCGTTGAAGGCTGTACTATCAGACATTGGTCTGGCTCACTCTGATGTGGACAGCGATTGTAGCCCGATGGCAAAAGCCGCAGCCATCGACAGGGATAAGGACACAACCAGATGGAGACAATACTCTGGATTGTTCTGGGACTATTGGTCCTCATAGTGCTATCGGCACTTTTCACAGGTGGTCGCCCGGCTGCTCTAGCAGAAGGGTTTACCATGCCGCGTCGCACAGATATTGGTCGCATAGAAGACGGCTGGAGTGAAGAGCCGGGTTATGAACGCGACCTCCGTTTTACAGAAACCTTCACAGACTTACAGGGTCTGGGTGTTGCCACTGATTTCTGTCGCGCTGTTCAGCAGGTGGGCGACCCCGGCTCTCTACAAATTGCATGCGCTATCGGACGCCGCGATGGTATGGATACGCTGGAATACCGGAGTCGCACGCAGCGGGAGGGGTTCCGGTTTGGTCGCGACGATTACTGGCGGAAGGGGGCGCACGGGCGTATGGACTACTGTCGAATTGTTCGCGATGATGTCACGGGTGAATTCTATTCGACATGTGCGATTGCCGGGTTGGATGGTTTCAAGAAGACCGAAGAGCGCGACACCAATCCTCCACCCGAAATCAGTAGCCTCCTGCGCGCCTATGAAGGTGTGCGGGCATGGTTCCGCTTTGTGGATGATGCAGAGGATTCTGCCGGTCAAATGGAAGTTGTTCCCATTGGAAAACCAACGCTACCGACCACACTTCGTCCAACTGTTAGCCGCGGAGCACAGTTCAACCGCTGGCCCGTGGCAGCCCAACAGGCAGGTCATCCGGCACCGCCCGCCGGGCAGGATGCGCTTCGTTGGGGGGCAGCCAAGACACTCCAACTGGAAGATGCACGGGCGATTCGGGCTATAACTTTCTGGGTCTGGTTCGATGCATTCCCGACCCGGCGTGCTGCAGTCTTCTCCTCCAGCAATGAGGGTGGACGCAAGGACCGAGTCTGGATTGGCGTAGAGGGAGGTGCGCCGATGCTACCGGCCATGCCGACACCTCCGATTGTGGAGCCCGCCCAGGAAGTTCGACCGGATGTAGCACAGGCAGTGGGTCCCATAACAGAGCCATTCCGGCTGGCCGCACCCGCCCCACCAACGGCAGCTCAGCAGGACCCGACTGCATCTGCAAACGGTATCTGGGTTTATGAAATCTGGGATGGAGAGCAACGTCTCATGCGTCTTGAAGGCCCCGCCGCCTCTGCATCTACAGGGCGCTGGCAGCATGTTGTTCTGACGACAACTGCAACGGGAGCGAACGACTGGTGGCCGACGTGGCAGCTGTGGCTGGATGGTGCACTAGTTGCTACCCGTGCAGAAGGACGACAGATTCCAGCGGAAATGCTGGCTGAAAACATTCTGGGCCGCGACCTGCAGGGCTGTTTGATGGACTTCCGTGTGTATGACCGCGCTCTCTCTGGAGAAGACATTCGGGATACGATGGCCTTTGCGAAGGAGATGTTAATGCCCAACCCGTAGGGTACAAAACTTGACCCGCCCGACTGCCTGTAGCCTTGGCTGGTACGACAGACACTCTTTGCATAACAGACAGACACACTCAATAATGGCCCTCCGTCGTCTCCAACGTGAATATGAGGAAATCCTCCGCGACCCTCCATCAAATTGTACCGCAGGCCCCGTCAATCCGGATGACCTGTTTCGCTGGGAAGCCATGATCTTCGGTCCTGAGGATAGCCCGTTCCATGGCGGCATCTTCCGCTTGAGCATCAACTTCCCATCGGAGTATCCCTTCAAGGCGCCGATTATTACCTTCAAGACCCGCATCTATCATCCGAACATCAACGCAGCTGGTGGCATCTGCCTTGATATTCTGAAGGGTCAGTGGTCCCCTGCTCTCTCCATTAGCAAGGTCCTTCTCAGCATCTTGTCACTCCTAACAGATGCAAATCCCAGCGACCCACTGGTTCCGGAAGTCGCTCATGTGTATCGCACGGACCGGGTCCGCTACGATGAGACCGCACGGGAGTGGACACGCCTCTACGCGTCTGGTTAGGTGTGAACGCAGTTATAGTTGCATGTAGAAGATAGTTATCGTCTGTGTTGTAGACGAATCTAAACTACCAACTTCAAGGTATGGGTCGGAATACTGCCAGGTACCAATACCACCGGGGTTTTTGGCTAAAATACCTGAATATGTGTCGGTACTATTATATACGTATACCATTGTCGAAGAAATATTACCGTTTGCTCCTGTAATTGTACACAAATAAATACCATTTGATATGTGAATATCCGTTCCTGCAAGTGTTTTACCAAGAGATGCTGTTTGGTATAAACCAGTACTACATGTTGATATATCTTGAAAAATATTAATGTAATTCGATAAAGCTGCTAAACGTAGACCATTCATAATATTAACAATCCCACCAGAAATACTAACCGCCCCCCGCAGCGTAGTGTCTCCATTAACATCCAGCGTCGTTGAAGGCAGTGTATCATCTCCAATCCGCATCCGCTGATTGCTGATATCCATAACTGCCGTCGCTGTAGCAGAAGCGAATTTAGAAAAGACCAGTGGTGCACCGCTCCCAGATGTATTTGTTGTTCCACTCTGAATATAATTTCGCCCATCATTTGCAAATGATAGAAGACGCATTATTGCGGGAATATTATCTGTATTTTGGATGATAATATCTGTAGATGGTGTACTATCATTTCCTAGGCGTATACCGTTATCGCATACATCAAATGTTAAACCACCGAAGGTGGAATGAATTCCCCCACTAACATCCAGTGTCGTTGTGGGTGCAGCATTACAATCACCAATCTTCACGTACCGATTCGACACGTCAATCCGCATAGTTGCCTGCGAAATACCTTCGGCTAGGCCTCCTACAACAAGACCTGCACTATCCAACACCTGTATGTAGTTTGGCCCATTCTTTTCACGAACAAGATTCATCATCTGTGTTCCCGAGCTATCATAGAATATCGTGTTCCCTCCTTCATTCAACTGTGCTATATATCCATTACAGGAGAACCCCAGTTTATTGTCGTTCACCAAGAAAATACCAGAATTTCCATTTGCCTCTGAGGATGGTTGCGTCCAGTAGATGCTAGGATTCGCCGCAGTCCCGTTCATTTTCAGGGCCAAATATCCGGTTGATGATGTTCCACTAACATCTAACTGCGTTGTAGGTGTGGTTGTTCCGATACCAACATATCCACTGGCATCAATTCGCATCCGTTCTGCAATTGTTGCGCTGTTGGGCGGCATCGTAAAGAAAGAAAGATAGCCTGGGTGATTGCCTGGTGTCCCTGTCGCAAAATTATCTTCTGCAAAGGTTGAAATTCTAGCGGATGCCACTGTTGGATATCCACTGGGGTCATTTCCAACAAACAGAATCCGACCCAGTTCATCGTTCACAACTGTGTTTCCTGCCATGTTCTTTTTGCGGATATAGAGGATAGGGCCAAGAGGGCCGGTTGCCTCCCGTTGAAGGAATAATGTAGAAGAGAGGGTGCTCGTACCACTAACATCTAGATTACCAGGGACACTCAGATCTGTAAACGCCCCCATCGTTCCGGCTGGGCCAGTAGCACCTACATCGCCCTTCGGACCTGTTGCCCCTGTCATTCCTCCTCCCTGTGCTCCAGTTGCCCCTACATAACCATTCGGACCTGTTGCACCTTGTGGACCTGTTGAGCCCGTAGGTCCAGTTGCACCCGATGAACCTGATGGTCCACCCGATGGACCCGTGGGGCCCACAGGCCCAGTTGCACCTCCTCCACTTGTTGGAATGGGTGCCCCATTGAGCAGTAGCTGTCCTGACGGATACGATAGGACACCTTCTCCACTGGCGCCAATTAGTACAATCGTCTGAGCCGTCAGACGCCGGAGCGCCTCATTGCGCCGCAGAAACCAGGAATCCATCTGCGTGCACCCTCTACCGGTCGCGGTCGAAAAATTGACCTACCCGCGGGCGCACCATCCCGACTGCAGGATGAATATCTTCTTTCTTACGTTTGACCCCGTCCGTGCTGCCCAAGCTCACTGCGACAAACATGTTGTCAAGATGCTCTTAGAATCAACACAGCTCCTGTGGACCGCCCAACATGTTGCCACTGAAGGCCGTATTCCGGACCTGGAAACTGCCCCTATGACGCTCAGTGGTAATCGCCACGGCTATGCCCCCACTCATCGGAACCACCCCTGTGCCATCTGGGCCCGTGCATCACTGGCGAACTACAACTGGCTGTGTGAGTTGGCTCTGGGTCTGGCGGAGGAATACCATTTCCGTTGGCCCGCCCGGACAACTCCCCATGCCTGTGAAGCCCATGTCCACTGGCTCCGTGCTCACCCACCGCCTCTGCCGCCGGGTCCACTGACTTTACCGGCACAGGCCATGCCAGATATGTACAAGGACCCCATTTCTGCTATAACTGCCTACCGTGCCTACTACACAGGAGACAAGGCCGCCCGGGGTCTTCTGGTGTATACGCGTCGAACTGTACCAGTATGGGTTTCCATGTAGAAAGTAGAATGGCTACAAATCGACCGCGTACTCCATTACCGTCACTCTTCTATAATACATCAAGTGTGGGCTCAAGTGGATTAAGAGGCTACTTGACATCTTCTTTGAATGGTATTACAATGCCAACAAATCAGTCCGCTGAAGTTGTATATACTGTCACCACACAGAAAGATGGTGCAGTTGTCGCCGGTGCACTTACCTATAGTCTTATTTGCAGTGCAACTAATGGCATTAGCACGGTGGATGCTTCTACAAATATATATACATCTGGTGATGGGGCAACTGATATGATTTTCTCAATTCCGTCTACAGGTTTTGCGATAACTTCTCTCACGATACAACTCTATGCTACTCGTTCATTTGATGTTATAGACGGAGATATGGCGTTCTACAATACCATGACGATACCGATTATTGAACACCCGGGCAACATGTTTCTGTTTGTATCACAGAACAATACCTTTCTGCGTCTTCCAGTCTGTAGTACAGCAATAAACGGCGGCATTTATTTTATTAAGAATACGACAAACTCCACTATAACGATTGCACCTCATTGGAGTCAGCCAACAACGCTGATTGAAAGCTCCTCCTATAGTCTGAATAGCTATCCGCAACTTCGCCTTGAGGGATACCAATGTGTGGGTCTCCTCTGCAACGGTTCCCGATGGCTGGTTATCGCTTTCTATAGAGGTAATGGTATTGGCCAAGAACGGAATGGATATTCACCCACAACAACAACGGAAGTGCTAGCAGGCGATATAACATCTGATGTTATTTACAGCAATATCAATGCCAAAGACCTCCTTATTAATCTCCCTCCCGCTTCCTCACGACAGATGCTGATGATTATTGCAGAAAGAACAGGTGGTATGATTGGTTATCAGCTCCAAATTAATCAACCGGCATTCGGACATGCGATTGATAATACATTGGCCCAACTCAATCTCAATATAAATAGCAATCGTAATGGGAACTGTGCGATTTTCCTTATATCCGATGGCAGCACATGGTATATTGCTTCCATCTTTGATATGACGGACATGGATAATTTTGGGACATCAACTCTTACTACAACTACGCCTGTAAGTGCTGCGATTGGAATCAACACATCGGGGGCTGTCACCCCTAATGTATGGTCTGGTCGCTCTTATGATACGATGGCAGTAGCCCCATTCGCATTGAGTGATAGCACGGCAGTTTTCCGTATTTTTAAAGAGAATAATTCAGCATTCTCTAATGGAATTGGTCTGAAATCAGTGGACGGGGAGAGCTTGCTTTTCACAAACACTTACGGTGGACCCAGCTACGATAACAGCAATACCCAGATGTTTGTTTATGGGCAAAGCACACTTATGGCAATGTTGGGTTTAGAAATAAAGCGCCCCGGTGCAGTGAACCGTATCTATTTCTTGGGGCAGTACCCGACGCGGTATTAGACAGATTGAACGCTGAAAATAAAATTGGTAGCAGTAACAGTTCCGGAAACGGTCAGGTTTCCAGTAATGTTAGTATTTCCAGATACATCCAGTGGGGCAGTCGGTGTTTTTGCGATCCCCACATATCCTCCAAGTGGATTGAGTAGAAGTTTTTGAGGATGGTCTGCGTTATCATAAACATCCGTAGATTGAATAACCGTACTTGCCCCTACACCACCTGTATAATATGCCCCTAGCTTTAGCTGATTTCCATTTGAAACACCTCTCACGGATAGCTGTGCGGGTAAAGGGTTTGCACTTTGTTGCGCAAAACTATAGTCTACATCAATTGTTGTTGCACCATTTACATCAAGCGTCTGTCGGACTGTCGTTGCGTTCAGCGTCGTGGCACCCGATACATCAAGCGTCTGTCGGACTGTCGTTGCATTCAGCGTCGTGGCACCCGATACATCAAGCGTCTGTCGGACCGTTGTTGCATTCAGCGTCGTGGCACCCGATACATCAAGCGTCCGATTGAGCGACGTTGCACCTGATGAGACTTGCAGGGTTCCACCCAATGTAGTATTCCCTGATACAACAGATAGATTTCCACTGGAGACAGTTGTATTCCCCCCTAGAGTAGTTATACCTGCTACATCCAGTGTTGAGGACGGCATAGTTGAATCACCTATCCGCACCCGCTGCCTGGATACATCAATAACCATTGCGGTCGGTGCCCCCAACATTCCGGTAAAAACGAGCGGTGTTGAAGAGCCTCCTGCTATAACACTTCCACTCTGGACATAATTGTAGCCATTCGTACCGAATGATAAAAGACGCATTGTTGTTGGGATTCCCCGATTATTCTGAATAACAATGTCGGTCGATGTTGTATCTATATTTGCAATCTGAATGCCATTCCCGGATATATCAACAGATAGTCCGCTCACATCCACAAGTACCTTTCCTCTAACTGTTAATGTACCACTTACATCTAGGTCTGTTACTGCATCCATTGTTCCTGCGGGACCCTGCAAACCCGTATCTCCTTTGACTCCGGTTGCACCTTGGAGACCCGTATCCCCCTTTACCCCCGTAGCACCTTGGAGTCCAGCATCTCCCCGCGGGCCAGTTGCACCCTGTAAGCCACTAGCACCTTGGAGTCCCGTATCCCCCTTTACCCCCGTAGCACCTTGGAGTCCCGTATCACCCTTCGGCCCCGTAGGACCTTGGAGACCTGTATCACCCTTCGCACCACTTCCGCCCGTACTAATCGGTGTACCATTTATGCGCAACCCCACACCAGCTACATAGGTCAGTGCACCAGAAGCTGTCTCTCCATTCATGAGAACAATCCGGTCCCGTGCCGTTAAGGAATTAACAGTGGGGTCTATAGTCCATTCAGCACCTCCACGCGCATTCGCTGTCATTACTGCACCAACCGCCGGGATACTCCCATCAGCATTTTCCAACTGAAGCCCCCGTGTTTTAACTGACAGGAAATTGCCCGTTTGTTGAAGGGACATTCTGCTATCTCTATACTATAGGTGTTAATATTAAATGAATGCGTCCAGAAATTACCCAATCGTATGGCTAGCGCCTTCCAATTAAGATTCAGGGTAATTGTATTGTTAGTAAGATATCTTCATCTGCTAGCGCTTTCCAATTAAGTATCGTCCATATGGATTTCTAGTTCGTCTGACTAGCAGTTGCGTTGCGACTGGATAATCAGAGAGACTAGTAATTCAATTAGTCAGCCCTTCCAGCAAAGCTGGCAGGACTGTCATTAGACAGACGGGCTGTCGCCACGACTGAAGGTTCTGCCGCCGCGCAGCTACGCGTTCTTCGCGTGAGATATCTTGCACCTGGTTAGTATAGAAATGATTCCGGTTTACAAGCCATATATCGCCAAATACAAGACCTCCGCAATTGCTGCTATTGAGTCCGAATGGATTAGCAATCATGGCATTTATGTGGATTTAGCCTCCAATAGATTGAAGGAGATTCTGGGGGTTAAACACTGCATTCTGATGAACAATGGCACATCCGCAACACATGCACTGATTCGTGCTATCAAGTTCAAACACCCCGAAGTCAATAAGATTTATGTCCCTAACAATGTATTTATTGCACCTATCAACTGCGCCCTGCTAGAGTTCGATGCATCTCAAATGGAGATAATGCGCACAGACCCCACGACCCTGAACATCTGTGTGGATACGGAATACATTCGCAGCCTGGACCCTAACTCTGCCGTTCTAATTGTCCACAATCTGGGAAATATCGTGAATGTTCCCCGACTGAAGGCGATTCGGCCCGACCTGATTTTTGTTGAGGATAACTGCGAAGGTCTCTTTGGTAAGTATAACAACATATACTCTGGCACATCTCCGGCATCACTCTGCTCCGCCATTTCTTTCTATGGAAACAAGTCCATAACGACGGGAGAAGGTGGCGCATTCCTGACGAATGACGATGAGCTCTACCGATACATGAAAGTCTATTACAGTCATGGGATGAGTGATGTCCGGTATATCCACAATGTTCTTGGCACGAACTATCGAATGACAAATGTGCAGGCAGGGCTTCTGTACGACCAGCTTAACGACATTGAACACATCCTTTCTCTGAAGAAGGAGATTGTGGAACGGTATGTATCCGGATTCGATTCTCTGCATCGTGCCAATAAAGTGAAATATCTTGCAACAGAGGATGCTACTGCCCCCTCTGGCTGGATGTTTTGCCTGCTGATTCCGGGTGTTAATTACGCGCAGCTAGAGAACTATTTGCTGGAGAAGCAAGTGCAGATTCGTCCCTTCTTTTATAGTCTGAACCGCCATGCACACCTAGTCGACCTGCCGTGTCATGATTCCTCTGAGCCTGCTATTGCAAAATACGGTGTCATGCTTCCTTCCTATCCAGGTCTTACGGCAGATGAGCAGACATATATTGTCAAGTGCATCGAGGAGTTCCTTCTCTTCGTTTAGTGGATGTTAAAAGAAGAATCCCTATTTCATAGAAGATATGGAGCTCATAACAATTTCTGGTGGGACAGTATCTCTTCTCCACCAGTTTTTGACGAACCCAATGCCGGCACATTTCCGGTATTTTGAACGGCGCACACCTACAGATGCACTTCGGAATCATGAACTCACAGTAGTTGGTGTTGTAGCAGGTGTTCCGATTGCGTATGGACATATTGACTACGAAACGAACTACTGGATTGGACTCTGTGTTCTCCCGGCCTATCAACGAAAGGGCTATGGGGCCCAGCTCCTTGAATATCTAATTTCGTATGCCCGTCGCCATCCTCTGATTGACAAACTTCACCTGACGGTTGACCCCGACAATACCGGTGCCAGGGCACTCTATGAGCGCACAGGATTCCTTGTTGAGCCGGTATCTACATCTGCTGCTGTTGTACGTATGGTACTGACACTGAAGCCTATCATACATCTACCTGTCTCCTATGGCGAAGCGGTCGACAAACTGACTATCCTGGACATTAAACTGGATATGATTCGGGATGCCCGTCGGCTAGATGTACAGAAAGAGTATGATGCGATTTACAGAGATATTTCGGGCTATCTAACGGATACAATTGGCTACTATTATTCGATTCTGAAAGATATTAACCGCTCTATCTGGGTTATGCAGGACCAGTTTCGCGAGTCAACGAATCCCGCAGAGAAGAATGAGCTCTGTACGAAGATTATAGTTGAAAATGACCGCCGTTTCCGTGTTAAGTCCAAGGTTAATAACTATTTCCAGTCTTCCCTAAAAGAGCAGAAGGGCTATATTCCCCGTAAAGCATTTGTTCTAACACATTTGGGTCTTGGAGACATGATAACCGCAAATGGAATTGTGCGCAACCTGAGCACACAGTATGAGAAAGTTGTAGTTGTCTGTAAAAATATGTATCTGAAGAATGTTGTTGCAATGTATTCAGATGACCCGACAATTGAGGTGTATCCAGTTGAATCAGACCGTTATATTTCGCCTAACTATGGTGCAGACCCCTCTCTACTAAATCGCATTAAAGAATCGTACGATGTGTATTTTACGGGATTTCATGCTCCGCATAGGGGTACTCTAATTAAAGAGCTACCTTTCTCTTTCTACGATGATGTGCGCATGGACCCCTCTGTTTTCTGGCATTATTTCCACGCACCAACAACACCCACTTCTAAATCACTTCATACTCATTTAACATCCCGTAGCATTCACGATTATGTTTTCATTCACAATACCTCTTCTACTGGAGAGGTATTTTCGAATGATGCAATTATATCACGATTTGGTATTGATACAAATCGTACTCTTGTTATCAACACCTCCAAGAATATATACCCCCCTGAACACCCCTACTTTGAAGCAGCGCAACCCTTTGTTATGGCGCTGATTATCGATTATAAGACTACAATGGAATATGCAACAAAGGTATTTGTTAGTGATAGCAGTCTTTTCTGTTTTGCTATGAACCTAACACCGCAACGCCCGGATATAGAGGGGTATCTTGTTTCACGTGGAGCATTCCCATACGACCACATTTACAGTGCAAAATATGCCCCCCCGTCAACTGACCGTCGAATCATTTTTCAGCAGATACGTCTATAATTGGCAATAATGAACCCCTGCCCCCTGTAAGGAATGCCCACCTCCACTCTTCTACAGTTGGTGGCTCGCGGCCGTCAGGATGCCTATCTGACTGGCAATCCACAGACCACCTTCTTCAAGCATGTCTATCGCCGTTATACACCCTTTGCGATTGAGTCAATTCCGATTGAGTTCGACGGAACCCCTGATTTTGGTCGCCGTATCTCTTGTATCATCCCCCGCAAGGCGGAGCTCCTTAATGCACTCTTTCTTGAAGTCGACCTTCCTGCACTTCCTCCGGATACGACCCAGGACCCCTCCGTGCAGCGCTACTGGGTAAATGATATTGGCCATGCCATGATTGAAGAGGTGAGCATCGAAATTGGAGACAAGGAAATCGACAAACACACCGGTGCCTGGATGCAAATCTGGACTTCTTACACAATTCCCGCCGATAAGCGCGCGGCTTTCAATCTCATGATTGGACACGCAGATGTTTTCCCTGCTACTTCTACTGGACAAGCACAGAGACTCATTATCCCTCTCCACTTCTGGTTCTGTAATACGATTGGAGAGTCCCTGCCACTGGTAGCGCTTCAGGCGCATCCGATTCGCCTGATTCTTAAACTGGCTCCTTTCCAGAATCTCTGGTGGTCAACAGAGCTGGGACCTACTCCTGCTCCCGGCCCTTGTCCGACCATAGAGCCGGTTGCACCCACCCGTATCCAGCTATTCGGCGACTACATCTTCCTGGATAAGCCAGAGCGAGAACGATTCGCCTCTGCAGAGCATGAATACCTCATCACCCAGCTCCAGTATTCTCCCCCGCAGAGTGTCCCCACAGGTGTACTCAGCGCAAATGTTCCGCTTACCTTCAATCACGCTTGTACGGAATTCATCTGGACGGTCCAACAGAATCGCATGGCCGCAATCCACGAATGGTTCAACTTCTCCAACCGCGCGAATGCGGGCACGGGAGATGCTGGTATCAGCCTAACCGACCCGCTGGAAACCGCTGTTATCCGGCTGGACGGTTATGAGCGCTTCCAGCGCCGGCATGCACCTCATTTCCGCATAACGCAGCCATTCCAGCGACACACGGTCGTTCCATCCGGTGCAAACGACTACATCTATGACTATTCTTTCAGTCTCCGGCCCGAAGATGAGCAGCCCTCCGGCACACTAAATGCCAGCAAGCTGGATGACATAACAATTAGTATGGCGTTCCCCACGGGTCAGCCATCTTCTTGGGAGCGCATTATCATTGTTTACACACAGAACTACAATGTATTCCGTGTCGTCGGTGGATTAGGCGGCATAGCTTTCATTGCGTAGATGCGACCCATAGCTCATGCTAATCTGCCCGTCCTCCAGTAAGGGGATGGACAGCGGACAGCCGTCATCGACACAATCAAGAACACAGCCACCGCCAGAGGCGCAGGCCACCGTGCGCGCTGTGGAGAACCCACCGGCGTTTCCCGACCGCAACATCATGACTACCTTCTGGATTTCGCTATTCCTGGGTCTTATCGGCTTGGACCACTTCTATCTGAGAAGCCCGAAGACTGGTCTCCTCAAGGCGCTGACCTTTGGTGGTCTGGGAATCTGGTGGGTTTGGGATGTTGTTCAGCTTCTGTTTGAGCAACCCCGTGTTGCTCTCTTTGGCCTGACAGCGCCCTTTGATATTACAACCGGTATCGGCCAGGGGCAAATAACCACTGGTGCGACGCATATCCGTCAGCGCACGGACTACTTCAACTGGCTTCTGTCAGCTTTCATGGATATTTTCGGCATAACGGCGCTCATTGAGGGCCGCCCCGCTGCTTTCCTGCGCCGTCTGATTGATGGAGTGCTTCTTATTTCCTTCGCCTCTGCAGGCACTCTCTTTGGGTACCTGATGGCAGCCATCTTCGCCTTCTTCACAATTGTCCCCTCCTTCTTCACAGTTATGGCCATTTTCAGTCCCGAAACACTCGCCAAGAAGGGTGTCCATATTCCGCAGAACCTCGTGAAACTCCTCAACTTCTTCGAGTCATGGACAGGTGTTATAGGCCCGAATGCTACCGCTGTAGTCCGAAAGGATTTTGGTCTGGCTGCCGTGGACCCTAAAACTGCACCCCACACGTTCGGCTATGCGAACGAGGAGGAGATAGCTGCAGAGCAGGAAGCGGCTGCGGCGGCCGCATCCTCTAGCACCGGTAGCAAGAAAGAAATACAGAGTTGGCCGATATCCATGTTAATCGGCAACGTTTTCGGTGGCATGGTGTTGGGTATTGTGAATTTGTTCACATGGATTCCGACCGTGAAGATGGGTCTGCTTGGCGCGGATAGCTATTTCGCGGCGGTTCGCATGAGTCGTGGAGAGACACCCGACGCACCGGATATTGGCGGATTCCTTCCTCCGGGCCTGGGCGGATTAGCAGAAAAGGCAACTGGCTTGGCATCTGCTGTAGAGAAAGCAAAGGAGATAGCCAGTATTGCAGAAGCAGCAACGACTGCACCTCAGAAGTTGCTTGAGAAAGTCTCAAGTGCTCCACAGGAGTTGATGGGGAAGGCTAAACAGGGTCTTCTTGAGAAGGCAACTGCCACCTTAGAAAGCCAAAAGGGCGGAGCTCGAACGGACAGCCTCTCCACAGAGTCGCTGGTCCTGGGAACCACAGTCATAGCGCTAATTGCCGGTGGCGCGATAAAGATGGCGGTAGATTCTCTGGTAGACAACTAATATGCCAATCCCATTGGACAAACAAGAGCTCTTTGAAGCGCTCTGGTTTGCCCGTACTGACGGGTTTGCCCGTACTGACGGGTTTGCCCGTACTGACGGTGCCCAGTCCAGCGACCCACTCCCTAACCGCTGGCTGATTCTGTTCAGCTCCCAGCGGTGTGTTCCGTGTGTGCGTCTGGACAAGGCGGCGATTGAAGCTGCTGCATCCACTGCCGGAGCCACATTCTTTGTCTGTGACGCGACGGTGAATCGGTATACGCCGGTCTACTGCGATATCACCCGGTTTCCGACATTCCAGCTCATGGAGCCGGGTAAGGTCATAGCAACCCTGACCAGCTCCGACACCGCCACGGTTATCAACTGGATTCTCACGCATAAAGTCTCTGAATAGCTCTGTCCGCCTCCACTGAATCAAGCAGCATGCCATACGGCACCTCATACCGTGTTATTTCAAAGAGCTGTCCGACCACAGGGTTCCGCAGTGTTAGCTGCCATGGACGCACTGCAGGTCGAATCCATTTGTAGCCACCAAGTTCTATTAGCCGTCTGCGAACTTCGATGTCCAACAATTCCTCCGATGTAGCCAACCACATATCCGAAATACGCCGATGCCGCATCCTATTCTTCCTAGAGATACCGTCACCACCTTAGCCTCTAGATTCACTTCCCCTAGTAAGGACCGACACCCAAGCAGTTCCCATGCGCACATCGGTACGTCCTAGCAATCGACACGGCTCTTCCCGGCTTGCCGGAAGAAACCCAACACACCGTCGCCGCCGTGTAGCCCCCACCACGGTCATCGTTGGCGCCGGCATTGCCGGCCTAACCATCGCCGAGCGCCTCATTGAGAGCGGCATGGCACCCTCCGACATCCTCCTCTTAGAGAAATACGACTACGTGGGAGGGCGGATTGTTAGTCATCGGGATGGATACGAAATTGGGGCTGGTCGCATTCACGAAAGCCACCGGCACATGGCCGCTCTCATTGAACGGTTCGGTCTGACACGGATTCCTATCGGAGATGCTATTTCATGGATGCCCATGGGCTCTACCGAGCCGATACCGAATCATTTTGAGGCGGATATGCGTTCGCTGTTGCGGCATCTTCCGCGTCCCGATGGAACTACTACTCTGCGCAACCATCTAGCGCACTCTATTCCACCCGCGGATCTCCACGAACTGCTCGAGCACTTTCCGTATCGCGCCGAAACGGAGGTCCTCCGTGCCGACCTGGCTCTCCATGCATTCCGTCCCCACAGCGAAATGGGCACGCATGCAGGCTACTTTGTCATCAAGGAGGGGCTGTCAGCCATTGTTCGCGGTCTGCGCGACCAACTGACCGCTGCCGGTGTTCGCATCGCACTTAACACAGAAGTGGTTCGGGTAGAGCCCGATGGGGCTCTCTATGTTCGTGGTAGGCAGAGACCCATGCGCCCCGGTCGCACAGTGTTGGCTCTCCATGCTACAGCCCTCCAGCGGATTCTTCCAAGTTCTATTAAGCGGCAGATACACAGATTTATTCGGATGGAGCCACTGACACGTATCTACGCCGCCTATCCACCGGACCATCCATGGACACGCGGCCTCTTCGCCACCGGTTCGATTGTTTCTGATTCACCCCTACGATATGTCATACCGGTGAATCCCGCAACTGGCATTGTTATGATATCCTATACAGAAGGACGCGACACCCGACACTGGCATGGTCTCAAGGGTCCAGCACTCCAAGCAGCTATCCAAAAGGAAGCACGTCGCCTGTGGCCTGATGCCGATGTACCCGAGCCTCTGTGGGTCCGTCCCTATGAATGGGCAGACGGCTGCACCTACTGGCGTCCGGGTCGGTATGACCCTGCAGCCGTTTCTGCTGCACTCCAACATCCATTCCCTACAGTCTGGGTTGCGGGCGAATCCCTGTCAGTCGGCCGGCAGGCATGGATAGAAGGTGCACTGGAGGTTGCACACGCGGTAGCTAGTGGCCTTCATTAAACTTCCTACCAAATAAATCCCTAGAATTTCTAATTAGCAGTCGTTGCACGACTGTTAATTAGACGAACTAGGAATCAATTTAGTCGATACTTAATTGGAAAGCGCTAGCGGACCAAATCTGTTAGTTGGACCCGAATCCAAACCAGCTCCGAATATCAGATGTCCGCCCGACAACACGGCGCACAGGAAGAGGAGCTACAGCGGCAGAGGCAGTAGTCCCAGCAAATGGAATTGCTGTAACGTGTCGCACAGGAGCTACCGCGGCAACAGCAACAACGCCCGTGAGAGCCCGACGGTCCAGTGCGGTCGGTGTCTCCTGTGCTGCTAACACTGCAGCCCTGTCCACCCAATTGTTGCCAATCGCGCCCGGACCTGAGCCGGTCTGATGACCGCGCACATGGACCAGTCGCCATTCCGGCCGCCACAGCTCCACTAGCGGGCGAATCAGGTCCAGATTTT
>Ga0214921_10003881_pt1 | contig 22558 bp, 18 predicted proteins | sample LL1505_MetaG_FD_177992 | JGI IMG/M metagenome (GOLD analysis project Ga0214921, IMG submission 177992) | Freshwater microbial communities from Lake Lanier, Atlanta, Georgia, United States - LL-1505 | ecosystem: Environmental > Aquatic > Freshwater > Lake | place: USA: Georgia | collected... | reverse complement strand
ATTAAAAATTTTTATATAAAAAAAAAAAAAAATATATAATATTAGAATAATTAAAAATTATACATCTTTAGATTATGGCAATACATCTTTAGATTATGGCAATACATCTTTAGATTATGGCAATACATCTTTAGATTATGGCAATACATCTTTAGATTATGGCAATACATCTTTAGATGGTTATGGTAATAGAGATTATTATAATAAAGATTATAATACTCCATCAAAATATAGAGTAATAAAATCAGATTTAGATATTTCTAATGTTAATACTAATAATGTAATACATCCAATTACATTATCTAAAATTAATACTGATAATAAATCATTATGTTTAACAAAATTTAATTATAAAAATAATAAAATGGAATTTTTTAATAATTATAAATGTAGTAATAATGATAATAAATATAAAAAATATTTATATATACCGCCTATATCATTATCTTATGATGATATATTAAAAATTTATGATATTTATGATGAAGAAAGTTTATATGAATGGTTAAATCAAAATATTAAAAATAATAAACCTATAAATACACTAGATAGAATACTTATATCTTGGATTAAAATTAATTTTAATAATATTAAATCTTATTTTAATTTATTAGTAAAAATTATTTATTTATTATATAAATTAAAGATTAAAATATTATACACTGATATAAAAGATATACTTTTAATTAAAAATGAATTAACAAAAGATGAACTATTATATGTAGTTAATATATGGTATAAAAATAACCAAAATTTTGTGTCTTTAGATGATGGTTTTATATTTTCTATATCTGAATTAATTAATAATTATAAAAAAAAAATATAAATAATTATATATGACTTCTCAAGAACCTGAGAAAAAATCTGTTCCTACATACTATATAATACCTCCAATGATACCATCATACTATGATTATCAAGATATTAATCAAGACCCTAAATTAAGAATTGATGTTGTTAATTATTATTATCATAAATTATTAAAATGGGTATCATCATCTTCAATGTATAAAGAACATAGAGAACATAAAGATGATTTACATGAAAATAAAAATAAAGTAAAAAAAAATATACATAAATTATTAAAATATTTTGTTAAACAAGCCCGTATTAATTGGTATGAATTAAGGTCAAATCATATTATTATTAAAGAATTCTTTAGTAAGAAATTTGATTTATTATTATAAAAAAATTGATAATTATTTATATTAATTATCAATTTTTAATATTCAAATAATGATTTACATGACAGATATTAAATTAGAAATACCTAATGTTCTTGATTCAACAACATTATTATGGTTTAAAAATTTAAATTATAAAACTAAAATAGATTTATTAACATCACTATTAAAAAAAAATATTGATGTTTTAAATATTACAATTATTGATAATATAAATTTTAATAAAGATCCAGAATATAAATATAAACCAAAATTTATAAATATTAATAATTTACTATTTTTATGTATAAGAGAAAGAGAATCATATTTTAGAATTTATCCTTATAATACAAATATTATACATTTAATAATAAATCATAATTTACCTTTTATTGATGTATTTAATTTTTGTATTTTTATGTATTATTGGAATTATGGAGGATATAATAGTATAGATTTTGATAACTTTGATATGAATTCATATATAAATGAAATTATTTATACTATGTGCGATAAGATAACATCAGATAATATTATATTTAAATATGATTATAATTATAAACAACTATTATGTGATAATAAAAAAAGTTTAATGACCAATAATGATAAGTCAATTTCAGATTTAGAAATTAAATATAATGATATATTAAATAAATATGATGAATTAAATAATAAATATATTTCATTAAAATATAATATGATTGAAATAATAATACTAATATATATTTTTTTTATTATGCATTATTATTGAAGAGTACTTTTGATATATTTTTAAGTTCTTTTATATCTTTGATATGAATTTTTTCATTTGGGTTATTTTGTTTTAACAATTGATATATTCTAATAATATAATTATTATATTTAAAAACTTGTTCATTTAAGTTGTCTAGTTCTGTTAATATTAAAACAATACCTTTATGTTGTGATGAATTAGTTTCATCAATTACATCCTGAATGTCTTCACCACTACTTAAATTTGGATTTTCATTACGTATATTGTTATAAATATTGAATGATTCGGTTAATTCCTTAAAACCCTGTTCTTTTTTACTCCCACCTTTTAACTCTAAATATTTTTGTTTATATTTCAAATATTTTTCTTTAAACATATATATTAACATAGAAATTATTCAGTATCATATGATATAAATAATTCATAAATAGGACAATTAATATTAATTATATTAATTTCTAAATATTTTTTATTTCCATTTTGTAATATTGATAATGATAATTTATCATATTTTTTTATATTATTTTCTTTTAAAAAGAATTTTAGTGGAATAGATGAAGAATATTTTTTTATTGAATTAGTTAAATCATGTGATGTATTATCATGAATAATACTAAAATTTAATATGATTGGTGTAATATGAATTTTAGTAGTATAACTTATATTATAAATATTATTTGTCATATAAATAATTTGATATCCAAATAAATAAAATATATAACTCAATATATAAAAAGGGAAAAATCTTAATAAAAATATAACAGGACTATACAATTTATATATACTTTTTTTTTTATAAATTCCACATATTTTAACATTGAAATTATTAGTAAAAAAATTTTGCATTCTTAATATTAATATATATTTATTCATATTTTATATTAATTTTTTTTATTTATATAAAGATTTATTAATAAATTTATATAAATTATGGATACATGGAATATGTGGTATCATTATGATAAAGATAATTGGAAATTATCAGGATATAAAAATATCTATACTATGACAGACAGTTCTAGTTTTTGGAAATTATATAATAATTGGAATAAATTTGGTGGGGTTTTAAATAAACATTTATTTTTAATGAAAAATAATATAACCCCTATCTGGGAAGATATTAATAATATAAATGGAGGTTGTTGGTCTTATAAAATCCATGAAGATAATGCTGAAGAATTATGGGAAGATTTATCTGTACATCTTGTATGTAATCTTATATCTCCCACTATACCTGACGAAATATTAGGAATATCTATCAGTTCTAAAAAAAATAATTATGCTGTTATTAAAATTTGGAATAAAAAATCTCAAAATCATAGTCTTAAATTATTAAATGATAATATTTTAAAAAAATGGGGAACTGATATTATATATATAGCACATATGCCAGAAAATAATTAATATTTATTTTTTAATTATTATTAATCTTTAGATTGACTTAAAACTAATTTAATTTCTCCTAATGCTGCTATTTGATAAGTAACTATAATTGGATAATCATTTTTAAGAAATAATACTACATGATTACATAAACTAGAACATTTTGTAAATATTAATAAAAATTTTAATTCAAATAATCCTTGAACAATTTCATTATTATTAGTAGATGTTGATGTTATTTCTAATCCTCCATTAGTTTCACCAATTTCAAATTCTATATTACCTATTTCACCTTTACCTGATAAATATATTTTATTATAAGTAGCTTTTATTTCTATTTTATCTGTAGATGCAGCAATATCTTTACAATATTTATGAAAATCTTGCGAAGGTAATGATATTAAATATGGAAACTGTATTGGTGTAATATCATAAGTTTCTTCTTCAATATCCATTAAATTTAATTTAAATATTTTTTTCTCTTTTCTATCTATACTATCCAATATTATTACTAATCTATTAATATCATCATCATCTACAATCCATGTCATTGTATCATAAGGAGACATACATTTTAAACATTTTAATAAATTGCCAATATCAATACCTAATGTTAATTTTTCCTTATGATAATTATAATTATATACATCAAATTTTGTAGCATCTAATTTCATATATACTAATATTTTTCCTGTTTTATTTATTTCTTTAACTACAACTCCTCCAACTTGTTGAGTTTCACTATTAATATATTTTGGATAAAAATCAAAATTAGCATCATTTAATAATGAATTAATTGCATCTACTACAATTTTAATAGCTGTGGATTGTGTAGTTTTTAATTCTAATATATGAACCATTATATTAGTTTAATATAAATATTAATCTTTAAAATGTTTATTTTTGAATAAATAAATTTAATAATAAAAAATAATCTAATTTTATATATATAATGGTTAATACATATCATTTAGTTAATCCAATAATTAAAGGAGATAATTTTGAAAATAAAATTACTGCTAAGAATTCTATTGAAGCCGCTAATAAATTATATAAAGGTTTATCTAAACATTTTAATCATAATGTTATGAAATTTTATTTTAGCATTCAAAAAGGTGATAATGATAGTAATGGTAATGGTAAATTTTATCACTTTCAAGTTACTGAAAATAGAAACGAAGATCAAGTTAAATTTAAACTACAACCTCATATGATTCAAGATGAATTAATATCAGTAGAAAGATTTAAAATGAAATTAAATGAATTTAATGAAAAATTTTCTTCAGATGAAGAAACACAAAAGGGTGGTAAAAAACATAAAAAACATAAAAAACATAAAAAACATAGTTCTTCAGATAAATCATCATCATCATCAAGTGAAAGTGATAGTGATTCAGATTTATTTACTGAAGATTTATATAGAAGAGCTAGAAGACATGTTCCAGTAAGTCAACCATTTTATTATTGGTGGTATGATCCTTATCTATATAGTTTAGATTCAGTTTTTATACCTACATTTTATCCTTATATTACTCCATATATTGAATTAAGTTTAAAACTCCCATAGATTATTTTATATTGATATAAAATAATCTATATTAACCCATAATAATTTTGTTAAAAAAATCATTTTAATGATTTTTTTATCAAAATAATCTATTTAATATTATATAATGGTTATATTAGATGAAAAATTAATTTTAAAATATCGTGAAATGATTGGTTTAACTAATATTGATAATATTTCTAATTCTACTTATTTAAAAGGTAATGCTTCTGTTGTTTCTAGTCTTAATGTTTCTAATAATACATTTATAAATAACAATACAAGTTTATTATCAAATTTAAATGTATTAAATAATACTATTATAAATAATAATGCTACTTTATTATCACAATTATATGTTTCAGGTGATTCTTTATTATTAGGAACTAATAATACTTGTAATAATGTAAATGTATTAAATAATGTTTTATTAAATAATAATCTTAATGTATCTAATACATCAGTTCTTAATAATAATACAACCTTATTATCTACTTTATATGTAGATGGTATAACTACTATTCCTAATTCTATCACAACTAATGATATTAATCCAATTAATAATACTATTAATTTTTATGGTAATACTATTAATATTGGTTCTACTAATTCTATTATTAATATTAATGGCACTACTACATATATAGCTACCGTTAATATGAAAGTTAAAGATAAATATGTATCTTTAAATATAGACCCTAATACTAATAATGCTTATGATAATGGTTCTTTATGCGGTTTTGAAATATTAGGAATAAGTGGTAATGGTTTTATAAAAACTAATAATGATGCTACTAGATTTTTATTAAAAGCACCTACTGACCCTAATACATTTTATATATCTGTGTCTGATATTAATAGTAATTTATATATATCAGGTAGTTCATTATTTTATGGTAATACTACATTAAATTCATCATTAAATATAACAAATAATACAACTGTTGAAAATAATATGTCAGTTAATAGTAATTTATATGTTAATAATAATTCTAATATAAATAATTCATTAACTTGTTTAACTTCATTATGTGTATCAGGGAGCTGCATGCTCCAAGGTAATACAACTATAAATTCAAACTTAAATGTTTTAAATGATACTAGTGTTAATAATAATTGCACTATATTAAATAGTTTATTTGTTTCTAATACTAGTATTATATTAGGTTCTAATACAATAAATACATTATTATATGTATCTGGAACAAGTTTATTAAATAATAATTTAACTATTAATTCAAACTTATTTGTAAGTAGCAATAGTTTATTTAATAGTAATTTATCTTGTTCTAGCAACTTATATATATCAGGTATGTCCCTACTTTATAATAATACTACTTTAAATTCATCATTAAATGTATCAGGTAGTACATTTATTAATGGTAGTGCAACCATATTATCTAGTTTAAATATTTCAGGAAATTCTTATATTGTAGGTAATACAACTGTTGGGTCTGGTGTTAATAATATATTTAATATATCAGGTAATATAGTATCTGCATTACCTAATTATGATAATAATTTATTAGCTACATCTAATGGAGTTCCATTATATGGATTCTATAGAACTGGTGGTATTGTTAAAGTTAGATTAGATAATAATCCTCCTCAATTACAATTAGTAGGTGATAGTGTTATGTCTTGTAATTATGGTAATGTATTTACTGATCCAGGTGTAATAGCTACTGATGATATAGATGGTTCATTAATACCATATTTAATATCAATAACTAAAGATGGTATAAATTATTTAGCATCTAATATAAATGTTTCTAGTTCTACATCTATAACAATAACAAGTTCATTAAATACAGGAACTTATACATTAAATTATATGGCAATGGATATGACAGGAAATGAAGGCTATATAACTAGAACTCTATTAATCATTTAGGTATCTTAACCACCGTTATTACATAAAACATTAAATTTATAAATCATAATATGTCTAGGACATAAAAAGTATAATAATTAAATTTTTTTAATATATACATTTCCTTTATATTATCATTTTCAATATTGTGTTGCAATGCAAAATCTTTGCAACTAAAAATACAATTTTTGTATAAATTATTTTTTAGTATTGATAATAATATTAATTTTTTACTAAATATTTTTATATGATTATTTAATAATCCAAAATGTATTGTATCATATGTTATACCAATTATAATATCTACATATTTATTACTAACTTTTATTAAATCCATACAAAACATAACTGCCATATTTGCAGGATTATGTATATTTTCAGTATATGGAAAATTTATTACTAAAATATAATTATCTTGATTGATTTCATAAATTTTTATATATACATATTTTTCAATTAATAATAAAATGTGATTATTAAATTTTTGTCTATTAAATATAATATTATTAAATAATATATTTGTAAAAAAAATATTTATTATTATAACTTTGTTATATGACTTTATAAAATCATTATTTATTAATTTATAGTTTACTATTTTGTCTAATAAATAATATTCTATAATATTATTATCTAAATCAGATATAAAATTATTTTCTAGAGGATATGTATTAAATCTTGGTTGGGAAAATAATATATCATTTTTTTGAGGATATGTATTAATTTTATTTTTATTAACAATATTACCCATATATAAATTAATACATATTTAATATTTATAGTATTAATTTAAAATATGGGCATTTTAAATATGCAAGTATAAAAAAATTGAAAAAATTAATTATTTATATATACAATACAATAATTATTTAATCTAAATAATGTATACAATTGATATTATTCAATTATCAGGAGATATATTTACAACTATAACAGTTGATAAATTAGAAAATACATATTTAGAGATTCAAAAAGTATTTTCTACTTTTGATATTGATAAATATTATAAAATATTAAATAATGATGAAATTATTTATACTGATTTATATAATTTAGAATATGATTGTATTAGATTAAATAATACTTTAACAATAATATTTTTAGCATGGTCTAAAAAAATAATTACAGAAATTAAAAATAATGGATTACTATTACAATATAAATATAAAAAATTTAATAATATATTTGATATTGTTAAAATTGCATGTATTCAAAATGGTGTTGCATTAAAATTTGCTAGCAATGAACTAAAAAATAATAGAGATATTGTTATAATAGCTTGTCAGCAAAATATTAGTTCATTTGAATATGCTAGTGATACATTAAAAAATGATTTTGATTTTGTTAAATTTCTATGTTCAATAAATATATATACATTGTCTTATGCTAATAAAAATTTTAGAGATAATTTTGATATTTTAATAACAGCTTGTGAAACTAATGGGTTTGCATTACAATTTGCAAGTGCTACATTAAAAAATAATGTTGATATTGTTAAAATAGCGTGTAGTAATAAAGGACTTGCCTTAAGATTTGCAAGTAATAATTTAAAAAATAATTCAGATATTGTTGTAATAGCATCAAAACAACATTTATATGCATTAAATTATGCTAGTAATGAATTAAAAGATAATGAAGCATTTGCTAAAATAATTGTAAATGAGTATGGATTAGCATTACAATTTCTTAGTATTAAAATAAGAAATAATTTTGAAATTGTTAATATTGCTTGTTCTAATTACTATTATGCTTTATACTATGCTAGTGATGAACTAAAAAATAATGAAATTATTGTTAGGAATGCTTGTAATAATAATGGTGTAGCATTAGAATTTGCAAGTAAAAAATTACGGGATAATTTTGAAATAGTTAAATTAGCTTGTAATAATAATAAATTGGCATTACGTTTTGTAAGTAATGAATTAAGAGCTATGCTCAGCGTCTGAAAAATAAATTTGATATTATTAAATAGAATAGCTTATATTCATAATAATTTATTATTATATATAATAATAAATTATTTTATTTTTTTTAGTAAAAAAAGTATTATATAAACATATGTTTAATTAATCTAATTTAACTTTTTTAAATACATAAAATCTAAATATATCATTCCAAATTTTACTTTCTCTATCAGCGCCTTTTAAATCTTTATAAAATTCAGCAACTTTTTTATAAAATTTTTTATTTTTAGGATTTTCTTCATGGTCTATAACATTTAAAAACCAATCTTTATTCATGTTATATATATTAACAAATAAATCAGTATCTACTAATACACAATTGGCTTTCTCCATTGTATGTATTAATAATGTAGAGGGCACCATAAATTCTGTTAAATATACTCCTTCTTGACTTACCCAACTCATATGAATATCTATTGCCTGTCCTGTAGTATTAGTTATATCTCCATCAAATTTTTTAATAATTTCAAAAAACTTTCTTCTTTGTCCTTCTTCATCAGTATACCAAGATGTATATGTATCTTTTCCTGCTAATAATTTCATTATTTGCACAGAATCAGTAGTTGTACATATAATATAACCATCATCTTTTAAATAAGTCTTAATATTATATACTAAATTAGTTAATGAAATATTATTATCAAATAAATAATGAATTGAAAATTGAAAACTAAATATATCAAAACTTCTAGATGGAATAAATATTTTATCAATTAAATTTTTATTATTTTGAGACATTGTAGAGATAATTTTTAATTGTTTTTCGCTATTAAATTCAGTATTTCCTGAAGCTTGAAAAAATGTCATTTTGGTAAAATCAGGATATTTAGATACACTTTTTTGATATCTTACATTAAAACTATCTATTGCACCATATAAACCTTCATAATCTGGATCTACCGCAACTAATTCACCAACTCTTGCATGATACCATTTTTCAATATCACCTCCTCTACCACAACCAATATCTAATACTGTTTTTTTCTTAATTTTACCTGTTGTATAATCTTTTATTCCTTCACAATATGTATAAATTATAATTGACTTAATCCAATTATGAAAATCTCTAAATATCTTTCCTAAATTTGTAATTCTTTGATAATAAATATCTTGTGCTCTTTCTGATGCTATTATTTTAGTATCAATTCTATTAGATAATATTTTTTGTTGTATTAAATATGTATCAGGTCTTGATAATTTTTGAATTTCATTTATAGTAACTGATTCTTTAATTGATTTCCAAATTTTCATAGCCCATTCTTTATAATTTCCATATCTTTTTTTATCTCTCAATACTGATTCAGTTTTATCCCATCTTGTTCTTAATATTTTCCATCCATATTGATGAGGAATTGACATATCATTAGTATATATAATTTCAACAACTGTATTATCATTTACTAAATTACCATCAACATCTCTAACATGATTATTATCAAGTAAGAAAAATGCTTCATGATTATTTTCTTCTTTCATAAATGGAACAGGAATCTCTTTATTACCATTAACTACATCACCTACATATAGATTTGTAATTCTAAATATATTATTACTTATGGTGTTATCATATATATTTAAATATTCTCCTGTTTCTAAATTTCTTTGAAATGTTATATATACATCTATTGAATTTGTTAAAGGTGGTTTATATTTATAAATTGGATATTTATGTTCTTTTTTTTCTCTTACATATTTTTGTTCTATTCCTGTAAAAATAATTCCATCTAATATATATGGACAATTTATTTTCCTATCCTTATTTATATTATCACCCATAACACTTCCATTCCATATTAAATTACAAAAAGAAAATACTTCACAATTATTACCTCCTAATGGGAATAATATCATTTTTGTATGAAATATAATATCATTATCACGACTTATATCAATTAATTTATTTAAATTATTATGATATTTATACATTTCATTATAATAATGTTGTTCTTGATTTATAACATCAAATTTATCAGTAAAAGGTTTAATTAAATATTCTTTAACTCCCATTAAAGCCACAAAATCATGAATATACTTTAAACGATTTACAAATAATACTTCTTGTTTTATATCTTTACCATTATAATATAAACAATCAAATATCATAAATAAGTATGTATTTTTATTTTCTAATTTATAATACTCACCTTCTAATAATGTATTATTTATATTAGAAACTTTATATTGGGTTTTCTTAACAATTAAATTAGATGATATAAAATATATACAATTATTATATACAAATAATTGAAACTTTTCTCCATCAATCTTATCTGTAACACTATATTTATTTGGTATTTTATCTACTATATGTTGCACTTCTGTTGATACTGTTTGCATTGTATATAAACTATATAATGGATTAACTTCTGTGTTATATACTAATTTTTTATAAGATTTTAAAACATTATCAATTTCTTCTGATGAAATTATTTCTTTAGAATTATCTAATACTTGTTTTATTAATTTAACACATTCACTTATTTCTACTAAAGTTCCAATATTAGGCTTTGCACTACCTAACATATATTCTAATTCAACTTCATAATCTTTTTCTATATTCTTTAAAGCATCAATAGTATTAGCACAATTAATTATAGTTAGGTCTAATCTTAACTTACCTTTTTTAGCATCATCAAAAAAGAATAAGCTCATTCTTTGTTTATATCTAAATACAATCTTTTCAGATTCTGTATATTGAAGATTTGATAAATTATTTATTGTTTTACTATCTATAGGATTTTCTTTATTCAATCTAATTCTAATATTATAATTATCCATATTAACCATTGTTTTATTATCTTTAATTTTATTTATAAACTCAACATCTGGAGAATTAGTAAATTGTGATACTAATGTTGAAAATATAATATTATTTTTCATCTGATAAACAGTATTTAATATATTATTAATTTTTTCAATTCCATTTATTGTTATACGATATGTATTTATATATGACTGATTATAACATAAATCTAAGGATGTTTCTGATATTAATTTTAAGTCATCTTTATTAGCCAAATATTTTACATAATATAATAAATTCATAAATTGAGTTATAGGTAATTTATTATCTGTTTTATAATTATTAAATATAACCTCAAATTCGCTATTTGAGTCAACATTTGTAAATAAGGATTTTACTTGTGAATTCGTATCTATAGATAACATTAATTATTAGTAGAGAATGTTTTCTTATATATATTTATTTCAATTTATTTATAAACCAAATATATAATTTATTTTATATTTATTATTATCTAATAAAACATCGCATAAACTATTTATTCTATTATCTATATGATAAATTTCTTTAAACTTATTTAAATATATTATATCCTTATTAATTAAATTATTAAGTCTATATAATATAATTCTATACTCTGAATCACTTTTATAAATTTTTTTTTTATTTAAACATTTTTTTAATATATTATAATCCATTATTATAATATATTAAAAAAAAAATTAATAATAATACAGTAAATTTTTTTTTAATATATATTTAAAATATAATAATTATCCAAGTATATCTAATAAAATATCTAAATTAAATAAATGATATTAAATTTATACTATAAACAAATAACTTAAAAAATTAAATTTTTTAAGTTATTTGTTCCATACAAAAAGTTTTATTTTTTAATAATCCTCTTGATAGTACAACCATTTAAGATTATCATTCTCAAAGACACCATTTAATACCCCGAAAATTATATGTATTACTATTAAATTATAATTCTAAATTATTTATTGTTTATCAATATTATTGTAAACTCTATATTTAATAATAACTTGTATTCATCCATGTCTAATAAAAAAATAAATTATATATAATTATATAATTTATTTTTTATGTCTTGGTTATAAAATATCATTGTATACTATATACAGTAATTTATATAGAATAATTTGCATTATCTTATTTAGAGGTTGAACATTTTTTTTTGGTAATATAAAAGTGAATATTATTAAAGCTAAACTATTAAAAAGTTATTATTTTTTATAACATTAACTTATAACAAATAATAACATAAAAGTGAATTTAATATATTGAAGTGTATAGAATATATTATAATATTAATTATAATTATTTAGTATCTTATTTATTTTAGTAAAAGTGAAAAAAGTGAATTTATTCACTTTTATATATAAAATGTGTAGAGAGAGAGGGCTTGGGCTTAAAGATTGGTAAAAACATTTAATATCTATATTATAAGAGAATCAATTAATAAAAAATCTTTAATTTTTTATTAATTAATAAAAAATCTTTAATTTTTTATTAATTAATAAGTTAAAAAACTTAAGTTTTTTAACGAATCAACAATTAATTTATATTATAAATATTAAAATCTATTCCTCCCATATGGCTTTAATACTTGATTTGGATACTTTAATATTATAGTCATTTTTAATATGAATTCTAGCCAAAGTTAAATCATTAGTTATTAATTTTAAATTTTTAATATATAATTTAAATTCTTCATTATATTTTGATTTTTTATTTTGAATATTATTTATATAATAATCTAATTTTCTTCTAGTTATTATTTCAATAATATTCAAAATAAAAAAATTTTTTATATTAGTTGTTTCAATCTAATCATTTATATAAACTTTATCATGACATAATTCACATAATATAACTAAATTATATTTATCATTTTTATGTAAATTTTATTTCCTAGTAATAAAAAAATTGATTTATAATTTCATAATTATATTATTACATAATTATATGAACTTTATTAAAATGAACCAAACTAATGGATATATATATGTTAGGAATCATCCATCTTATGATGTTGATAATGCTTGTAAAATGGGTAAAACAAATAATATTCCTGAAAGAGATATACAATATGCTACTGGTGAGATCAAGAGAGGGTATTTTGAAGCGGTGTTTCAAGTTTCTATTGAAAAAATGGGAATTGTTGAACGCTTATTACAAAATGAGTTCCACAAATTAAATGTTAAATATGATGCTGGAACTGAATTTTACAATAAAAAAATTATTACTCTTATTGAACCTTACCTAATTACACTTGGAATTAAATATAAAAAATTATCCAATCAAGAAATTAGTGATTTAGTAAGATGCAACAGAGTAAAAAACATAATAAAAAAAATAAATATTCAATCATTAATTCATATACTAAAATCCAAAATAACAAATAAACAATATATTTGGAATGAAAGATATTATCAAACAAAAATAATAACTTTTAGCAAAGATGAAATTTTATCTCAAAATAAATTATATATTGAATTACCAACAGGAGGAGGCAAAAGTTATATAGTATATAAATTATTTGAATATCTAAAAAGTAAATTTATTATTATTGTTTCACCAAGAAAAATAGTAAATTCACAAAATATTTCACAAAAATATTTACAAATACTAAAAGATAATTATATTACATTCAATTATTCTACTGACAATAACTTTGATGAATATTTAAAATTATCAAATAAAAAAATTGTAATATGTTGCACACAATCCATTAGTAAAATTTATAATAAGATATTATTAAATGATATCATTAATATAACAACTTGGTTTGATGAAGCCCATTGGGGAATTGAAGAATGGATTAATAATATAAAAGATGATATAAATTCACAATTTTGGTTATTAAATAATAAACATATAAAATATCGTATATTTACATCTGCTTCACCAAATAAACTAAAACTTTTACAAAATAAAAATATATTTGGTAAAATATATTCACCTATAAAAGTAAAGGAATTAATAGATTTAAAATGGTTATCAAAAATAAAATCTTATGTTTATAGTGAAAATATCAAAAATATTAATAATATAAATTATATTATTAGCGATTTTAATGAAAAAAATAGAACGTTTGGGTTTAGTTTTCATAATAAACAAAAAAATGCATTCAATCTATTCTACAAGCATTATATACAATATAAAAATGATAAAACACATATAAAACCTTTCTTGTTAGTTAGTGATAAATTTACAATTGATAAAGAAATTATATTAGAATATAATTATAGAGATATAAAAATCTATGAAAATACAATTTATAGTATTGGTTATGTTGTTGCAAAATATAGTATGGGATATGATTTTAATAAAATAGATTTTATGTGTTTAAGTGATCCTAAATTATCAATACAAGATATCAAACAATGTATCGGAAGAGGGATTAGACCCGATGGATTAGGTAAAAATGGTTCAAATAAAGAAAAAATATTAAATGTATCCTTGCCTGTTTATATTGATGTGAATGGTGATAATAAATATGAAAAAATAATAGAAGTATTAAAATATTTATTATATGATATTGAAATTCCATATGAAGAAATTGAATTTAAAAATAGATATACATCTACTTCTAATGAAACAACTAAACCAAATGATTATGATGGAATAAATGATGTTAAATCTGTATTGTTAAATTTATTAGAAAATAAAAGAACTACACATGCTATAACATATGAAAAAACAATAAAACTAATTGCTGATAAAAATATAAAAAGTAAAGAAAGTTATTATGAATTATGTGAAAGAGATAATAAATTATCCAAAGAACCTGAAATAGTATTCAAAGGACAATTTACAAATTGGATAGAATATTTAAGTATTGAAAGAATATATTATGATTTAGAAACTTGTAAAAATAAAGTAGATGAGTATTTATTTTTATATCCTGAAATAAAAAAATATCATTTAGATTTATCAATTATAAGTAATGAATTGGTTAAAATAGATGCATTATTCCCACCAAATGGTTTATGGGTTGAATACTATAATGTAAAGGATTTAAGAGATATAATTACTATAACAAATAAAAAAAAAATGGGTGTTATTTTGTAAATGTTTAGAATTAAGTAAAAAACACTTATTATAATAATCTTATAAAAAATTGATTTTTTTAATATAAAGAAATAATATCTTATACTATTTATAATATGTTAAAACACTATACTTGTGATTTATGTAAAAAAGTATTTAATCAAAAAATTGATTTTACAAGACATCAAAATAAAAAAACACCTTGTATAACATTAACTGAAATGCAACAAATTAGTCAAACGACACAAGTTAAAATGGATAATAAAACTACACTTATTAATATATTTAAAAATTGTTTAAATATATTGAGAGACAATGAAGGTTTAACTGGTGAAAAAGCATTAAGAAATTTATCTTATATGTTAATATTAAAATTACTTGAACCACATTTTGGAAATGAAATAAATATTGATGACTATAAATACGATTTTAGTCATATTGAAGATGAAATGATTGAACAACATAAAAATAAATTATTAAAAATTGTAAGATTTAATAATTTATCAAAAGAAAAAGAAGATAATATTCCTGTAAATATAAAATATTTATGGGATGATATTTTATCAATTCATCCTACTACAAAAAATATATTCTTAAAAAATAAAGGTTTTGATATTCAATATAAATCTACATATAAAAAATTAATTGATAAATTACATTCACTTGACTTATCTCTAACTGAATATGATGTTTTGGGTAATGCTTATGAAGAAGTTATTCAAGATATTATGACAGGAAAAGTATTAGGGCAATTCTTTACTCAACCATTAGTCAAGAAAATGATGGTAAAATTAATTAATCCACAAATATATCCTGATGGTAAAATAGATACTTGTGGAGACCCTACTATGGGAACAGGTGGTTTTTTAATTACATATTTACAATATATTTTACAACAAGCAACCTCTAAAAATATTAAACCTGATTGGGAATTTATTAAAACTGAAGGATTATATGGTAAAGAATTAGAACCTGATACATATCAACTGGCAGTATCAAATATGTTAATATCATCAGGACATATGTTTGAAAAATTAGATAGAGGAGATAGTATTAGACAACCAATAACAAGAAAGTTTGATAATATTCTTGCAAATCCACCATTTGGTATTAAAGGATTAAAATATGATGATTTTCAAAGTCCATTAAAAAGTGAATATGTTCCTATTAAAACAGATAATGCGGTATCATTGTTTATTCAAGCAATTATTTATATGTTAAAAATTAATGGTAAATGCGCTGTTGTATTACCTGATGGACAAGATTTATTTTCAAAAACAAATAATACATTAGTTGCAATTAGAGAATATATTATGAAAACTTGTGATTTGAAAGAAATAATATATCTACCATCAGGTATATTTACATACACATCCATCAAAACTTGTGTGTTTTACTTTGTAAAAAAAAGAGAAGGAAAAGATGTTTTAGAAACCAAAATTATGGTATCCAAAAATCAAAAAGAAACAGGTAGAAATTACAAATTTTCAAAAACACATCAAACAACAAAAATTAAGTTTTATGATTACAATCCTTATGAAGATGTAAAAAATCTATTAGTTGAAGTTCCTATTGATAAAATTGTGAGTAATTCATATTCACTCAATTATGCTGAATATATGAAAGATGAAACCGAAGAAGAACAATATGAAGAAGGAGTTGTTATGAAAATATTAGGAGAAGTTTGTAAGTTTGATATTGGTGGAACACCTTTAAGAAGTAAAAATGAATATTATGAAAATGGAAATAATCTATGGGTTTCAGTAAGAGAATTGAATGGAGGTTATATTTATGATACAAAAGAAAAAATAACTGATTTAGGTATTCAAAATAGTAGTGTAAAATTATTTGCAAAAGATACAATATTATTCTCATTTAAATTAAGTATTGGTAAAACCGCAATTGTAGGTAATCCATTATATACAAATGAAGCAATTGCTGGAATATTAAGTAAAAATAATAATTTATTAAATAATAAATATTTATATTACTATTTGACTATTAATGATTTTTCAAAACTTGGTTCAGGAATACTTGGTAATGGTTCATTAAACAAGAAATCATTAGAACAAATAAAAATCCCAATCCCATCACTTGAACGCCAACAAGAAATCGTAAAATATTTAGATTTCATATATGAAAAAGCAAATAAAACAAGTTATGATAAAATTGCAGAATTGAAGCAATTGAAAAATTTTTGTATGAATAATCAAAAAATATTTGGTGAAAATGTAATAAAAACACTTGGAAAAGTTTGTAAAGTAAATCAAGGAACTTATATAAAACCTGATATGAAAATACAAGGTGAATATCCAGTGTATGGTGGTGGAAATATAAGTTATTATATTAATCAATATAATAGAGAAGATGATATAATTGTAGCAAAAGATGGTGTATCTGCTGATTGTGTTAGATATGAAAAAAATAAGTTCTTCTTAAATCATCACGGATGGACTTTAATTTGTAAAGAGCAAATAATTAAAAAATATATGTTCTATTATTTACAATTAATTCAACCTGAATTACTAAGTATAGCAAATGGAACTGCACAACTTGGAATTAATCAAGATAACTTTTATAAATTAAAAATATCAGTTCCATCACTTGAACGCCAAAAAGAGATTGTTGAATATTGTGAATATAATGATATACTCATTAAACAATTAGAGAAAGAAATTGAACACAACAAAAAACAAGCACAACAATTTATTACATTTTTTATAAAAACACCAGTTCAAATAGAAGAATAAAAATAATACAAATTCAATAAATGATGAAGTTTAAAATAAAATAGTATCTATTAAAGAATAAGTCATTATTGAACCAACTATAAAGACCAAAATTATTATCAATAAAAAATAAAAAAATTTATTATTTTTGAATAAGATAATCAAGTATAATTATTAACATTTATTTATTAGCATATAATTTTAGTATAAATATAATTATAAAATTTTATATTATATTATAAGAAAAATATATTTAACGGAATGACATAAAAAACCTACCTTAAAATTAATAATAAATAAAAATTAATAATAAATAAAAATTAATAATAAATAAAAATTAATAATAAATAAAAATTAATAATAAATAAAAATTAATAATAAATAAAAATTAATAATAAATAAAAATTAATAATTAAAAATTTTTATTTATTATAATCTAATTTAATTTTTATAAAAAAAAAATAAAAATTACCAATTAATTATTATTATAAAAGGCGCAAAGATTTATAAAAATATTTTATATCTTATATTATAAGATAATCAATTAATAAAAAATCTTTAATTTTTTATTAATTAATAAGTTAAAAAACTTAAGTTTTTTAACGAATCAACAATTAATTTATAAAAAAAAATATTTATTTATTTTATGAATTAATAATATAGATATAAATTTATTCATCCCATATGGCTTGGATACTTGATTTAGATACTTTAATATTATAGTCATTTTTAATATGAATTCTAGCCAAAGTTAAATCATTAGTTATTAATTTTAAATTTTTGATATATAATTTAAATTCTTCAGTATATTTTGATTTTTTATTATGAATATTATTTATATAATAATCTAATTTTCTTCCTGTTGTTGTTTCTATCCAACCATTTATAACAATTTCATTTATATCAACTTTATCATGACATGATTCACATAAAATAACTAAATTAGATTTATCATTTTTATGTAAATAAAAATCAGCTTTGTTATTATTAAAATCTTTTTGCCATATAATATGATGTGTTTCTAATTTAAGAGTGCTCTTACATATATAACAATTTTCAACATATACATCTTTATTATATTTACTTGGTTTTATTGACACATTATCATATTCTTTTAATATTTCATTAGTTCTATCATTAAATAGTTTATCTTTCATTAGATATTTTGCAACTTGCAATCCATAAAAAGTATCTCCTTGACCATCTAATAAATTTCTATCATATATTAACATATCATTTATTTCATCATAAGTTATTTTTAAGTGTTTACATTTAACTCTACTTATATTTTTAACTGAATCCATATTAGCAATTTTATGTAAATGGGTTGCTGTAATAAATGATGTATTAGAATTAGCTAATGTTTCTAACATATAACAAACTATGATATTAGCACTTTTTTCTTCAGTTCCTTTACATATTTCATCTCCTATAACTAACGTATGTTTATTATTTCTTTTAAGAATAGCCATTAAATCCATCATTTCAACCATAAATGAACTTAATCCTTTTATAATATTATCATTTCCATTTATTCTAGTAAATAGTGATTTATAAGGATTATAAATAAATTTAGTAGATGCAGTATAATATCCAATTTGTGCTAATATTATATTTAATCCAATAGATTTCATTAATGTAGATTTTCCAGAAGAATTAATACCATATAATAATATACCATTTTGTGGAGTATCATATCCTAATGATATATCATGAGGTTTATAATTAATATTATTACTAATTTTTTCAACTATTGGATGTCTTAATTCAATACTTGTTATAAAACTTCCTTCTTTAATCATAATTTCAGGCTTGGTATAATGGTTTTTTTGCGCACATATACTTCCACTATTTATAAAATCTATAAAACTAATTGTATTAGACCATTTCTTTAACTCTATTCCACATATTTTATAAAATTCTGCCATGTCATTGATAAATTGTGAATGTAATAATTTTACTAATATCATCTTGTAATTATTAATTTCTAATGACATATCTTTCATATTCTTACATGTTATCTTTGTATTTGTTGATTTTGGCAATTTATTAAATTCTAATAATGATATATCTAATTTAATTCCATCAATATTAATATTTTTAACATTACTTAGTTTACTTAATAATATTTCACATCTTTTATTAGTTATTAAAAAATAATGTCCATCCCGTTCATTGTATTTTAATTGTAATAATGATTTAGTTTCATCTTTATTAATATAATTTTCAAGTGTATACCTAAATTAATCATAAAATTTTGTAAAGAATTTATTTTGGCTTGTATATCATCAATTTCAGGATATATATTATCATTATAAAATGATTTATCAACATCATTAAAATTTAAATTATTTATGTTTTCTATTTTAAATTTCATTTCAATATACTTTAAACTATTATTTAAGATATCAATATTATCTAATGTTATTAATGCATCAATATTATTATCAATAAAATATATTGTTAATTTATTAATTTGATATAATGATATATATAAATAATATAATTCTAAAGGTTGTATTGCATTAATTTCTAATTTTCTTAATAGTTTATCAATATCATACATATCTTCTAAATAATTACTAATTTTATCTGAATGTTTATTATTAATTAAATTTTCAATAATATCATATCTTGATTTTATAATATTACTATCAATTAAAGGTAATGATAATTGATTTTGTAAATATCTTTTACCCATTGTTGTTTTTGTATAATTAATTATATTTAATAAACAATTATTATTAGTTATAACATCTAATTGTAATAATGAATGGTTTCCTAAATATAAATGACTTGAATTTTCAAAATACTTTGGAATAGATATCTTTTCTAATAAATTATTTTGATGAGATTTTATATAATCTAATAATATAACTAAACTTAATCTTGTCCAGTTTATATATTGTAATTCTAAAAAATCTAATATATCTATATTTCTTGAGATATTATATATCTTTTCTAAAAAAATTTTTTGCCATGTTATCTTATTATGTTTGTCAATATTAAATTTATATATATTGTCTATGTTTATATTTAAATAACTTATAATATCATTTATTGTTAAATTATATATAAATATATCATCATAATTTGAGTTGTTACTTATAATAATCTCCCTGGGTGGATAACATTCTATAAATCTTAAAGCATCATCTAATCCTATATATACATCTTCTGATTTTGAATAAGTTTCAAATATATAACCATATCCTGTAGTTAAATCATAGGTTGATAATCCTAAACACAATTGATAATCTTGGTTTTTATCTTTTATTTTATCTATAACTAATGATAAAATAAATGTTGTTTTCATGTCTTTCTTATCAATATATGTAGCAGGTGAATAAATATTAGTAACTTGTCTTTTAATATTAGGTGGGTCACTAGTTTGTTTATCAGATGACAAAGTCATCCGATCAAGATTTTGAGATTTACTCCCAAATTGTTCCACTAATATAATAGTAAAATTTAATTCTACCAATTTATCAATATAATTATATACTACTTGTAATGGAAATCCCATCATTCTTGGATTTGATTTAGATATTGGCAAATTTCCATTTTTTTTTGTACATATAACATCCAATTTTAATGATATATTAATTAAATTTATCCCTTCGTTATCTGTACTATATGCCTCAAAAAAACTACCAACTTGCATTAAAATTATTGTCTTATCTTTTCCATATATATTTTCATAAAATTTATGAATATCAAAATAATCTTTTACTAATATTTCTTTATCATAGTTCATACTCTATAAGAGTAAACAATTATTTATTTAAATAAAAATATTATATTTATTTAAATAAATAAATATATAATATAATATATAATGACTAATATAATTGAATCATCTATAAACACTTTATTAGAAACTCCGTTAGAAACTCAAGTTGAAACTCTATTAGAAACTCCAGTTGAAACTCCATTAGAAACTCTATTAGAAACTCCAGTTGAAACTCCATTAGAAACTCCATTAGAAACTCTATTAGAAACTCCATTAGAAACTCCAGTTGAAACTCCAGTTGAAACTCCAGTTGAAACTCCAGTTGAAACTCCAGTTGAAACTCCAGTTAAAACTCCAGTTGAAACTCCAGTTGAAACTCTAGTTGAAACTCCAGTTGATGATTCAATTGATGCTTCAGTTGAAACTCCAATTGAAACTCCAGTTGAAACTCAAGTTAATGATTTAGTTGAAATTTTAGTTGAAACTCCAGTTGAAACTCCAGTTGAAACTCCAGTTGAAACTCCAGTTGAAACTCCAGTTGAAACTCCAGTTGAAACTCCAGTTGAAGTTCAAGTTGAAACTCCAGTTGAAATTTCAGTTGAAACTCCAGT
>Ga0214921_10003879_pt1 | contig 22574 bp, 21 predicted proteins | sample LL1505_MetaG_FD_177992 | JGI IMG/M metagenome (GOLD analysis project Ga0214921, IMG submission 177992) | Freshwater microbial communities from Lake Lanier, Atlanta, Georgia, United States - LL-1505 | ecosystem: Environmental > Aquatic > Freshwater > Lake | place: USA: Georgia | collected... | reverse complement strand
AATGCCCATGTTCATAAATATACAAAATGTTCTCAAAATGTAGATATTATTAAAAAATGTTCTCAACAAAAATACATACAACATATATTGTCTACTTTTTTTGGAGAAGAATGTTACCAAGTATGTAGTGAATTCAGTTCGAATGAAATCGCAACCCAATCATTTTGTTTTTTATTGAATTTCATTCAAGAACATAATCCAAATTTAGTGAAAAAAATAGAACAACCAATCTTCAATAACACATCACATCGTATGGTATTGGCAAATCATACATTAAAACAATTAAATATAATTGATGATAACTCAGAAGACAGTATAAAGAACTCAAAATATTCATCGGTTCTCTCCTTTTTGAATAAATGTTGTACGCCAATGGGAAAAAGACAATTCAAACAGCAATTAACAAATCCAACATTTGATGAAGCATGGTTGAAAAAAGAATATGCGATGATATCTCTTTTGTTAGATGAGAACAATGTACATTTCATATCATTTTTTCGCTCTCAATTGAATGAAATACGTGATATAGAAAAAATATGCAGGCAAATCATTATTAGAAAAATATATCCATCGTCAATGCATCATTTATATAAAAGTATCGAGAACATTGAACAAATATACCAATGTTTATATGAAAATCCCGATTTAAATCGTTATTTTGGAGAACATTCTACTAAAATCGCGAATTTTGGAGAACAATGTTCTCAACTATTGGATTTTATAAAGACAAATTTGAAAATGGATGCATGTATAGAAATAGAATCTATGGTAAATTTCGAAAAGAATATAATACAACCCGGTGTATCCAGTGAACTAGACGCATTAATTCAAAAATATGAAAATAGTATATCATCTTTTCATGGAATAAGGGATGTTTTTAATTCATTGTTGAGAACATTTGAAAAAAGTACAGAAACTGACTATATTAAAATCCACGAAACTGATAAATCTGGATATTCATTGCAAATTACTAAAAAGCGGGCATTAATATTGAAAACAATATTATCAAAAATAACGGAGCCGATTCAAATCACTTCTGGTTTGACAATAAATGCGAAAGAAATTCAATTCAAATCAGCTTCCACAAGTAATGATGAAATTGAAATCAATGTTCTCAATAAGATATGCAAAGATATACTCACTTTAAAAGAACAGATTAATATGGAAATATCAATAGCATATAATGAATTTTTAAATGAATTTGATAAGAATTGGTTTTCAACATTAGAGAACATTGCAAAATATATAACAAAAGTAGATGTTCTCCAAAACAAAGCATATATAGCAAATGAATATAATTATGTATGTCCAGAAATAGACAGTGATATGTTCTCAACAAGTTCCTATGTACATGCATATGATTTGAGACATTGTTTAATAGAACATATACAACAAAATGAAGTATATGTGCCGAATGATTTACTGCTCGGAGGTAAAATAGATGATACCATAAAAACTGGAATGTTATTATATGGAACGAACGCGGTTGGAAAAACCAGTTTGATACGTGCAATTGGAATAGCGACAATAATGGCGCAAAGTGGCTTGTTTGTCCCATGTTCTCGTTTTATATTTAAACCATATAGAACAATATATTCGCGAATATTAGGAAATGATAATATATTCAAGGGCCTTTCGACATTTGCAGTGGAAATGTCGGAGCTGCGCATGATATTGCGAGGTGCTGACGAATATAGTATGATATTAGGAGATGAATTATGTTCTGGAACAGAAACTGAATCAGCGTTGAGTATTTTTACAGCGGGATTGATGCATTTAAATGAAAAACAATCAACGTATATTTTTGCAACACATTTTCATGAAGTACTGGATTATGATGAAATCAAATCTCTTGCCAATATGGAAATAAAACATATGGCGGTTCATTTCGACAGAGAATTGGATTGCTTGGTATATGACCGTAAATTGCGTGATGGACCAGGAAATCGTATGTATGGATTGGAAGTATGTAAATCATTGTATTTACCGGAAGATTTTTTGGAGAAAGCATATGTGATACGTAATAAATATTATCCGATAAATCAAGGAGAACTTGCACATAAAACAAGTGTATATAATGCGAAAAAAGTTCGAGGTTTGTGTGAAATATGCAAAACGGAATTAAGTGAAGAGGTACATCATTTATCACCGCAAAAAGACGCAGATAAAAAAGGGTTTATAGGAACATTTCATAAAAATCATGCGGCAAATTTAGCAGCAGTTTGTGAAAAATGCCATGAACAATTGCATGCGAAAGGAAAGCAAAAAATTGTTCGCAAAAAAACGACCAAAGGGTACGTCATTGGATAATTTGAAGTTTATATATTTCTTTTAGATTTTCTATTTTTTTCTGGTTTTACCACCTTTTTTTCGAAGAGGGTTTTGGTTATTGAATAAAGGTAAACCATCATAAACTCTTGAATTACGTCTAATTGGAAGAGAAGTTTTAATTTTATGTAAAGTATTTACAATTGGTTCAAATATTATTTTACTAATAGTTTTGTTTCTATTTCTCTCTGGTTTCCGTTTTATTTTTTTTCAAGTGAATCATCTGACTTGTTGATATCAATAATCATATACGTATATATAGTATACAAATATATTAGTAATCAAAATATTGTAAATTTTGTCTAAACCAATCTTGCATTTTTGCGGCAATTTGTTGGCGATACATATCATCAGCAATCAATTTCAAACTTCTATGTTTATCTTTGAAATGATACATGAACAACTGAATAATATTTACTAAATTAGCTCTTGAGTATTTTTCTTGCAATTGTTCATATGGAAAGATTGGTACATTTTTTTTAACATTTACTTCGTTATGAAATCGCCATAATAAATCAATCAAATTTTGTTTAGTTTGAATAGTACTAAAATTAACAGAATTCATAAATTGTGTAGCATGTGTAGCGCACATAGGACAAGGTAGGTTTTTACAAATAACATAAATAGTATTTATAAGTTCATTTTTAACAATATGGAAATGTTCTTCTTTTACCTTTTCAGCCAATGAATGGAATAAGAACCATGTAGGTTCTCCCCATTTCATTTTTTTTGGTTTATTATTATCTTCTACAACATTATTTGTTGGAACAACTGTAACTTGCTCTTGCCTTTGTACTATATTTATATTCATTGATAATATAGGTTGTGGTTTTACATTATTAAATTGCATTTGACTATAATTATTGACATGTCTGTTTTTGTATGAAAACATCATCTTTACTAATATATATTAATATTGAAAAATATATAAATATATTATATTTATTATTCTAAATATAATATAATTGAAATATATAATGGAAACAAAAGAACAATTAATAAAATCAATAAAAGAATGGGTAAAAATTGATAATGAAATACGGGCATTACAAAAAGAATCTAAAAAACGTATGGATGAAAAAAAGAATATATCAAAAAATTTAATTGATGTAATGAAAAATAATGAAATAGACTGTTTTGATTTAAAAGATGGTCAAATCATGTACAGTAAAAAGAATGTAAAGAAACCTATAACAAAAAAGTCATTATTAGACATTTTAGCTAAATATTGTCAAGGGGATACAATAAAAGCAGGCGAAATAAATGATTTTATAATGGACAATCGTGAAGAAGTTGTAAAAGAAAACATAGTACGAAAAATTTCAAAAGGGAAAGATGAATCATGTTTATAATAAACCGAATTCTGGAATGCTATATCCGGTTGATGTTTTTACACATTTAGCAATGATAGCTGGATTATCTTTGCCTAAAATGATATCTTCGGTTTTGTATACATTGTTGTATTTATCTATGTAGTATACAATTCCTTGTATATCAAGTGCAATTACTTCTAACTTTTGGGTAGATTGTGTTATATCTTCTTGTTCCATAAATCCGTGAGGAACACCTTTTGAATGGGTTCCACAGAATTCGCAATTTTCTTTTCTACGACGTGTACATTGCTCACCATTTGCTCTACGAGCATTGCATCTATTTGTGGATGGTATTGAATTTTTTACACGTTTTCTTTTGATAAAATCTTCTTTTACAAATGTAAGACGTTCATAATCATATACATATTCTATCAATTCATTTATTTTTGTTTTTTCTTCAAAATCTACTTCAAGTATTTTATCACGAATGTTATTTTTGAAATTGGTTATATATGTTTCGGAAATTCTATTCAATCTTTTTTCCATATTTAATAAAAGTTAAAGGCGGATAATTTTTATATTGTATTCTATAATACAATATAATATAATATAAAGAAAAACAATCGGAGGGTAAATATTAATAATTGTGGTATTTGTTCTTCGATTTGTTGTTCAATTTAACTTCAATTTTATGTTATTTTATATTTTTTTTATTGCGTATAAATAACTATGTCTTGCACGTATAAAATAAGTTTTGAAATTTTTAGTAGAACTTAATATAAAATCGATGGCTTTCCAATTTTCGGCAATATGAATATCTTCAATTATTATCCAACCATTTTCATTTATATTATTCAGAGCAAATAACATTGTATTAAAATTGGCACCAATTGAATGAAGACCATCGTCGATAATTAAATCATATTTTATGTTCCCAAATTTATTTGCAAGTTCAATAAATGTATTTGAATCCATTTGGTCTACAAAACTAGTTTTTATTCTATCACTTTCAAATAAAATATCTTTATCAATATCAGCGCCATAAATATTTGAATTTGGTAAATATTCTCTAAATGCGTATAATGATGCACCTGGCCTTCCATATATACCCATACTTGAAACGATATTAGGATTATTTGTTCCCATACCAATTTCTAAAATATTTAATTTTGAATTCTCACCTAATTTATTTAAAATAAACGAATAAAACACATGATAATCGTGAGTAGTCGATTTATCTGAATTGTTATTTTGTAATATATTTCCCAAAGAGATTACATTATCATTTTGAAAATTATTTATATCTATGATATCAAATTTATAATTTGTATGTTCTAGTAATTCATTCAGTTGAGGTATAAATAATGATGCTCCCTTAACCCATAAGTGCTTATTTGATTCATCGTTTGCAGAACCCGCTGAAAATAAAAATAAACTATCCATTATAAAATATATATTAAAAGAAATTTTATATTAATTCATATATAAAATATATATTTGAATAAAACATATAATAATATATATGAAAATATTATTATTAGGAAGTAGTATAATAAAACACTGGAAAAACTTTACGACAAATCATGAAAACGAAGAAATCATGAATATTGGAAAAAGTGGTTTAGTAACCACACATTTGCCAAAATATTTAGAAAAAACCCCATCTATAACCCCTGAATACATAATATTTTATTGTGGTGGTAATGATTTATTAGGCAATATAAATGAAAAAAATATAGTAAATAATATACAATTATGTTTAGATGCTTTGCTGACAAAATTTCCAAAATCGAAAATTATAGTAATATCACTAATAAAATCGCCAATTATGTACAATGGTAAAATAGAAATTATAGATTATATCAATAATTGTATTCGAAAATATAGTAATAACCATAGTAATATAACATATGTAAATGTTAATAAAATTTTATCAAAAAAAGAATTTTTTATGGAAGATGGATTGCATTTGACTGATTTAGGGTATGAAAAAATGAATATAAAATTACATACATTTTTATAGAATAGTGGAAAATCTAAAATAATTTGAACATTTTAATGAACACATCTTGTGCATCAGTACATGCAGATTTCAATACATTTCTAACAATAGTTTTATCCGAAGGTGAATTGAATGCAATGCGAATAACACTGTGACTGTTATGTGGATGGTATTTTTTGAATCCGCAAAAACTTAATGATTTTTCACCTTGGTAAAATTTTTCATAAAGTACATATTCCAATACTTTCCCAATTGTATAATCTTCATCTTCTAAAATAATATCATAACAATTGTCAATAGTTGCTTCACTATGATTGATTGGAACAATATCACTTTCTATCATTTGTATCATATCGACGAATTTGTTTTGTAATATGGCACAGCCTTTTTTGACAATTTCTTGATTCGTATACACTCCAATGGTTTGGATTGAATAATCAAAACTGTCTTGAATAAATTGACGTTGGGCGTCTAACATATAGAAATTGCGTTTTTGAAATTCAATTTCTTCATTGGTTAGTTCTTCACTTCGTAATTTTGATTCCATGGATTCCCAAATACTGTCAATTTTCACCAAGTCTGGGGTGTTTCCATATGTACATTTTGAAACGACATTGAACATACTATTTACTTTTGCATTACTTACTGAAAATTCACATGTTAATTTTATATGTCCTCCTGGAATTTCATTACCAATTTTAGGGGTTAGTCTGACAAAATCAATATATCTATTTGTCTTTACACATGGAGGGAAAATTCGTGTAGTTTCTTCGCGTGTCAAATAATTGCCATTCATTTTGTTTTTAATACGGAAATCTTCGGTGGTTACAATAATTGTTTTGTCAGTTTCGTTTTTGAGGTCTAATTCTAAAATATATTTATCCGGTAATACATCTAAATCTTTTTCATGAATAGGAATACAACTTAATCGCTGTTTAATGATTTCATTATGTAGACGAGGTGGATTGTTTATTTCAATATTGCATTTATTATCATTGTATGTTTCTGTATAAAATACATTTGTTGGTATTTCTGATAAAATGATACGACGTAATGCATTGGCAATACTAACATTGATACCACTCAGTGTGAATTTATATACATCATCTTCTTCGCTAATTTTTGAAATTTGAGGATTCATTCTAAATATTCTTATTATATATACTTTAATTAGTTATATTTTATTATTATTTAAATCAATTTTTTGTATTGTTTTTATTTTTTATGCATTTGAACATTCAATCCTTCATTTGATAATTGGTCGGCACGTTTATTATGGTCGCGATATACATGTTCATATACAATTTTGTCAAAATATTTTTCGAAACCTTTTGCATTTTCGTATAAACGTAGCATATCTTTTGAATTTACTTTGTATTCACCCTTCATTTGTTTGATTACTAACATACTGTCACCTTTGACTGTAAGTTCTTTAATATTTTTATTCACTGCTTCATGTAACCCAATAATTAGACCAGTATATTCTGCTACATTGTTTGTGGAATTATTTCCGACAAATATAGATTTTGCCCATATTTCTGTATTTCCTTGATATAATACAGCACCTGAACCTGCTGGTCCGGGATTTCCTTTACTACAACCATCGAAAAATAGCGTATACTGAGTAGGAATTTGTATTTTACTTGATGATAAATGAATATTAGGAATCGTAGTTACAATAGATATTTGATTTTTTACATTTGATTTATTTTGAAAAAATGATGTTATACAAACTTGTTTCATCAATTATGAAAAGTTATAATTTTATATAGTTTATACCAATTATGTAAGTTATTTAAATTTAGTGTATAAAAACCATTTAAATAATGGTATAATAATATAAATACAAAACTATTTTACATAATAACGATAAAAATGTTTGGATTCGGAGATGTCAACACTGAATTGAAACTTATGTCAGGAAATATTTTGAATATGATTGTATTTGATAAATTCAAAACGGGCAAACCAGTAATTGACGCATTTATCACAACTATTGTTTTAACCGCAGTTACATATATATTCCAATTCATGAATAATAATTTTACAAAATTTATAAACATGATTAATATATCCGAATTTGAAAGCTTTTTATATAAAAAACATGTTGTTGAATATGACGGTAAAATAGCATTATCGACAACCTATTATGATAGTGAATTGAACCAATCGAATTCATTCAGTGATAGATTTCGCGCATTATGGATATATATAATAGAACATGCAAATGAAAATACTACGATACGCCATATTAAGGAATATTCTTTTGGAAATACATCATATAATAGAAATCGTGATCTGGGAATTTATATGGTTATTCAAAATGAAAAATTTCTTATTTCAAAAGAACATCAAATATATGCTTGTACAACAATTCAAAATGAAGAACAAGACGATGATAATAAAAAATCGAATGATAGATATTCAAAAAGAATGAATCGAATTGAAAAAGTAACAATTCAATTGTTCTCATATAAAAGTGATATTCATATCATAAAAGAATTTGTTGAAAATATAACAAAAAATTATTTAGCTTCAATCGAAGATTTACGTGATAATAAACGTTTTATTTATACCCTTATTAAAGCAAAATATGATGATAATAAATATGAATTATGGGATGAACATTTATTTTCAAGTACTCGGAAATTTAGCAATATTTTTTTTAAAGATAAACAAACATTGATTGCAAAAATAGATTTTTTCATGAATAACAAAGAATGGTATTTTGAAAAAGGAATTCCATATTCAATCGGTATTGGTATGCATGGACCGCCAGGTACAGGAAAAACCTCATTGATAAAAGCAATTGCCAATTATACAAATCGTCATGTTGTAGTTATTTCATTGAAATTAATAAAAACGAAAAAACAGTTGGATAGTATATTTTTTGAAGAACGTTATAATACAGATAATAAAAAAAGTAGTATAGGATTTGATAAAAAAATTATTGTATTTGAAGATATCGATTGTGTAGGTGATATTGTATTGGACCGAGAAAAAAAGAAACAAAAATCAATCACCGGTTTTGGTAAAAAATTGGATTTTGATGAACTTTCTAATAATTCAAAAATAAATATGGGAGATTTGATTGAGACGATAGTGTCGGTCGAAAATGAAGCTGAAAAAGTATCTCAACTACCCAAATTATTATTAGAAGATGAACCGTTGACTTTGGATGATATTTTGAATTTATGGGATGGAATTCGTGAGACTCCTGGTAGAATTATGATTATATCTTCAAATCATTATCATGAATTGGACCCCGCATTAATTCGACCTGGAAGAATCGATGTTACACTTGAACTGTCATATGCGTCGCGTAGCATAATAAACGAAATATATTCACATTTATTCGATGAAACGATTGATGATAAAACACTAAAAAAGATAAAAGATTATTTTTATTCACCGGCTGAAATAATAAATATTTATATGAATGAAGAACGGAACAAAGAAATGTTTATTAAACGCCTGTTAAAAAATCAACATGTGTAATAGTTTTATTTTCAGATATTATATAAAATTGAAACACTTTTTTTATATAATATATACTATATTATATAAAACACTATTTATCTTTGAAATGTATGCTGTTGTTAGATATAACGATTATCGTAAAGAAGAACATTTTGAAATTATTGCAACTACTACTGATGTAGAATGTGCTAAAAAAATAGCATTCAATAAAATCAAAGAAGACATACCTGAATGTAAAGATGACGATGAACTTTATAAAATAGCAACCGATATTGAAACAGAATATTTCCAACCAATAAATGAAGAAATAATATCATATAGAATTATCAAAGTTAAAAAGTGTAAAAACAAATTGAAAAAATTATATCATTATACAACTAAATATGCTGTTGTTGAATTTGCAGTAGAAAATAATGAAAATTTAAAAGAAATAGATACGTCCCTTATATGTGATGATTATATTATTGACGATGTTCAAGCTGATGAAGATTTTTAAATAAAAATAAATAAAAATGGAGGGAAACCTCTTTTTTATTTACTCTTACAACATGGGCGGTTTGAATGAGAAAAGGTGTAATTGAAAATCATGTAGTTGTTTATATTACAATACGAAATATTGTAATATAACTGTGTTTACATTTTATACCCCATATATGCTAATGAATTATTTAGCAAAATATAAATTATTATATCACTATATAATGGACTGTTCTTATAATAGTATTGTCCCAGAATTTCATTCTTATGATGACATAGAATTACAGAAAACTATAAAAATAATATCAACAAATTTGATTACGAAACGAAAATGTCTTGTAATACGACCGATTGAGAGAACCCCTCGAAATAATTAAGGTTGTATACTTACCAAAGGTTGTATACTTACCCAAGGTTCATTATCCATATTTTCTAAATAAGGTTCCCAATCTTTGTATTCTGGATGCAATTTACAATGATTTTTCACATTGAAAACACGACCACATGCTGACCCAAACCGTCCTTCAAATTCTAAATTTCTTGCCATTTTACTATCAACTACTTTACCATCTGTACAACCTCTTGGATAGAAAGCATCTCGTATTGTAGAACCATGTTCATCTATTTCAGCATGGTTACATATAGAACGTCCATTCATAATTTCTTTATTCAAAAATACATCATAATGGTCACTTATCACTATTTTTGCATTGTTAGTATTTATCTTTCCACTATAAATATTATTCAACAATGCATCTAATCTATAATTGCGAGAACCTGATGAAGTTGAAAAATCATGAAAATCAGTATCAGTAGTTTCTGTATTATTCAAATCGAAGCTAAATGCCGAATTCATACCATAGAATAATCCATTGTTTGTCCGATTGATACTATGTTTATCTAAACCAATTTCAAATCGCATGATTTCATTTGTATTTACATCACCAAATAGCCAAGAACATGCATAATCTCCCGCATTATTTTTTAACATAATTTCAACATATTCATCTAATGTTTTACCATATTGCATAGCTTGTCGTATTCTACAAAAAAATGGAGAACCAAATTTTGGTTTATATTCAGTACCCCCAATTGTAGTTTCACACCCTATGATTCCAGTAGAACATATGAACCAATCTGTACCACTCATTACATATCCTGGTGCAATTTGCATTACAAAATGATTGCCGGATGATGGATATACATACATAATTACATTCATTAATTGGCCACTTAAAAAATAAGTATGAGTATTATGTGCCATTACTATTTCACCATTTTGGGTAGAATCCCCTGTCGCAATAAACGCACTGCATCTATCATTTTTTTCGTTTTTTTTATTTTCATCATCTTCAAAAAAAGGATCCATTCCAAAAGCAGAATTCCATGCAATCAATGCATCCACTGAAAAATGTATCCCCATTTTTCTCGCACCATCACTAATTCCACGCATTTCTTCATAAATTTCTGGAAAATCATTTTTGATTATGTCTTTTACTTGTTGTTTGCATACTTTTATATAATTCGATAATGATGTTTTGAAATATTTTTTCACTATGAATGGAAATGATTTTACGATTCGTTTCAATTCTTTATACAATAAAACACCATGTGCATAACCACGTTCATATGCATCGCCTCGAATCTCTGCAACAACCCATCCATGTTTTTTTTCAATAATTTTTCCACTTACTTTTGTGTATTTTTTACGAGTTGTTCTCGCTTTATTTTTTTTTGAAATACTTTTCATATAGTATTATATACTATCTATATAAATAGTATATAAAAATGCAACAAATCTATTGAATCATCAATAAACCCAATAATACAAATAATAGTATATACGGGAATATAACTAAAAACCATGAAACACCTGGATAACCTCCGCGACATATAATGTTCAATACCCATGTCCAAAATAGAACATATAATACTTTAAATACGAATATGATACCAATACTTGTAACATTACATGAATATAGTCCTAAACAATATAAATCAGTATTTCCATAATTTTGAATAGCCATAGCAATAATTGAAATAACAGAAATAAGTAAATAAACGAACGCGGGTGTGCATAAATTTTTAATACCAGGGATAATCGCCATGATAATATATAAATATAGAGATTTTATATTTACACTAAATATTCTCCTATATTATTGCTAGAAACAACTACTTGTGATGGATTTGTAACAGAACTATTACCAGTCAAAATTGAATTAGATGTAATTGCACCGGCAGTTGTTCCAGTACTTATAACGGGATTCATGTAATTTGAAGCTGGAAAAAAAGGAATTGCGACTTTGTTAAAAATACCAGTTAAATCACTTGTTCCTCCTTTCATCTTTCTACTTTTACGTTTTTTCTTTCCTCCATGTAGAGATGCATTTGGTTGCAAACGCGAATCTATAACAGCAGCAGGTGCATTTGGGTCGATATTGTGAGTATTTAACTCATAAAAATAAGGACTATTCGCTAACCCACCAGACATAACTTGATTATTGCATCCACAACTACCCCCTTTCATTTTATTTCGGCGTGATTTTCCTTTTTTAGTAGGTTTTCTTTTATATTTTTTAGATTTTGTAGAGAGCTTCATATATATATATATTATATGTGTATATATTTTTCAAATATGTTTTTAATTAAATTATTCAATATCAACATGAGTCAACATATGTCTACGACAACATACATTTTTTAATCCTAAATTATCTAAAACAATACCTTCTGGGGTTTTTTCCATATTTTTTTTAGTAAGATAAACGACATTTTCAACTTGTAAGCCTTGTGATATTTTTATACGTCGCACTTCTTCAAGATAATATCTGTACTTATCGGCAAGAACATTTCCGCAAGTAAAACATTTAACTGGAATAATCATTCTAAATATATATTGTTGTATTATTATATTTAGAATAATAAATCAATTTTATATTTTTATTGGACAAATATATTATTATATATCATAATAGCAATTTATGAATAAAAAATATATAATAGTATTATTTTGTATAATATTAATTTTGTTAATAATTGGTATATTAACTAACTATTATTCATTTAAAGAAGGTTTAGATAATTCTGATGCGATTGATATACCAGTGAATGGAGCTATACCAGATGGATATTATAAAATAGGTGACAAAAAAATGAAAAAAATACCGTATGGGTATACTACAAATGCCGAAAAAACAGTATTACTACCGAATACCCAAAGTTCTTTTTGGGTAGATTATGTAAAAAAAAAAGATAATGTAATGGACGACCCAATATTAAATAGTAATAAATATAATAGTGATAATTATGATTTATTATATCATGACAGTGAAGTTGCTATTAAAAGTCAGAGTGGAGTATATGGTTCTGATTTCGGTACTACAATGGTATTAGATAGTTGTGGAAATAAAATTTTAATACCATATACTCCATCACAGGGTAATATTTTATATTATCAACCAGGTACTTATACATATGGTGCATCTACATATGTTCCAACTTATGAAGACACTGTACTTTTAAGTAAAGCTAATCTATCATCATCATCATCATCATCAAAAATGACAAAAAAAAATATTTTACCAGACAAAAAAAGAAATATACTTTATTTAAAACCGCAATTCATAAGTTTATCGAGATATGTTCCAAAAAATGAAGAAACAATATATTCAAGTAAAACAAGTGGAATTGATACTACTTCGGCGTACAATTGTGAATAACAATTCAATTGTAAAAATCAAATAAATATTTTATTTGATTTTTATTTTTCTATTACCCTTTTGGTTTACATCTAAATTTCACGTTTTTATTCAATGAACATACTTCTTTATTAGATATTCCATTAAAATATTGTAAATTAACTTGTTTTGTACTTGCAATAATTGCGGACCATGAAACTCCAATAATACTACCTACTAAAAATGCACCAATCAATCGTATATGACTACTACATGTAAAAAATATATTCCATGTCCATTCAGAAATAATTAATAGTGAAAATAAAATTATAGTAGTTATATTATCTTTTGCTAAACCATATAATCCAATTATATACAATAAATATCCAAAAGTATAAGTAAAAATAGTCATACTCAATGGTAATTTTGAAAAAGAACCTTCGTTAGTAAGTGTAAAAGAATTACATATTGTCGGAGAAGTAACGTCGGAATTAAAAACTTCGGCTTTACCAACAATAACTGATAAAAAACATGCAATCAAAAGACCTGCTAAATATATTATACCTTTAATATCTTGATTTAAAATCGATGATAATGTAAAAAAACTAACAAGAATAAATGGGGATAATCTATATGCTGTATAAAAAATATTAGTTAAATTTAATTCAGCCATTTTGAATATAGTATACTATACAAAGAGAAATATAAGTTACATGATAAATTTCTAAATTTATTCAAATACATATTTTATAGTTTCTTGAATATGTGAAATTTCAATGAATTCTATGTTTGATATAATAGATTTTGAATCATATTTTTCCATAAATTCTTTGAAATCGCGAGAATTGGATTTGGGAAATAGAAAAGTGGTTACTCCGCCACGAATACCTCCTAAAATTTTTGATTCTAAACCACCAATTGCAGTTACTTGTCCTTGTAAATTTATTTCTCCTGTAATTGCTATATTATTTTTTATCTTTAATGAATTAAATAAACTATATATTGCAATTGTAATTGCAGTTCCAGCAGAAGGACCATCTTTTGAAACAGCACCTTGTGGACAGTGTATATGTATACCTTGACATTTTGTATCATTAAATTTTTTCAATAACATCATTTTTTGCTTATCATTTGTTAAATTCCATGCAAGAGTTTTTGCTACATTCATACTTTCTTTCATAACATCACCTTGTAATCCGGTTAATTTTAATTCAAGAAAATTAGACGTAGGAAAAAAATTAGTTTCAATTGGAATTATACCACCTTTACCAAGAGAATTCGCCCATAATCCATTAATTATACCCACTTGATTATCTTGATGAATTTTAGTGTATTCTATCTTGTAGTACTTTTTCAAGTACTTGTTGTCAATTAAATCTTTTGTAATAATAAACGGAATATTTATACCACTATCGTATTTTAATAATTCGATATTAATTTCACCGAATAAATCGAATAAAACTTCTTTTAATTTACGAACACCTGATTCAAGTGTATATGTTTCAATTATATATTCAATAATATCATCGCTCAATTTAACTGTTTCATTTGCAAAACCCATTTTCTTATTAATTTCGGGTATAATGTATTGTGAAACAATTACCATTTTATCATCTAATGATAAATTGTCAAATCGAATACGGTGAATTCTATCTAATAAAATTCTATCAATTTGGTCAGGGTCATTATATGAAAAAATGAAGAGAACTTTTGATAAATCAAGATTGATACCACTAAAATATTTATCTTGAAATGTATCATTTTGCGTAGTATCTATTAAATGTGTCAAAATACCGATAATCTCTTTCCCATGTTCTGTTTTACTAACTTTATCTAATTCATCAATATAAATAATAGGATTCATACATTTTGTTTCCATTAATATGTCAGTTATTCTTCCCCAAGTAGAATTTACATAAGTGTAACTATGTCCTTCCAACGTAGACCCATTAGAAGAACCCCCAAGTGCTATAAATGCAAATGGCCTTGAAATTCCATTTTCATCTACTAAACATTTGGCTAATCCTTTTTTAGCAAGTGATGTTTTACCAACACCCGGAGACCCCTCAAAACCAAAACAATATCCTCCTTGTTCTCCATTCATCCATTGTGCAATAATTTTAAGAATTTGTTTTTTCGCATGGTCGTGTCCAAATATAGATTCATCTAATGTAGTATTGATATCTTGTATAGATTTGTTGACAAAATCAGTGTTTTTTTTAATATTTGATATTTGCGAATCATTATTATCAGATTGGTTATCTTTTAATGTATTATAAACATTTTCTATATATTGTGTGTTGTTTTTTAAAAAATCATTTATAATATGAATTCTATTTTCTTTTCTTTTAATGTTACTAACATCAAAATTGTATTGTATATTTTTATTTTTAATCAAGTTTTCTATAAAATGTATAATATTTGTATGTTGTTTTGAGTTTAATTTATTAGAAATAGATAATATTTCATTCATTTGTTTGTATTTATTTGTATTGTCAATTTCATTTACATATTTACTTATTTCAAACATTGAATACTTTGGTTTTATTGGAATATTGACATATTTCAAAGAATTGTTTTTTATAATTTCAATAAATAATTTATTTGTTTCTTTGATAATTTTCAATATAGGTTCTTCTTTAAATATACCGAACGGTATTTTCAACAATGCATCTAAGAATTGACGAGTCTTTATACATGAATCATCATTTTTCCCTTTTATTTCTTTTAATTTTATCATAGCTTTTTCTTTAATATATTCAGGTGCTTTCATTAAATATATTTGTTGTTCAAATGAAACACGATTAATATCGTATTTATTGTTCATATCTTGTGTATATTTAATAGTAAATTTCATAATGTCTTTAAAATAAATTTTTATTTTCCAAGGTAAACTATCATATATAACTAATTGTTCGGTGGAATCTGAGTTCGAACCTTTATTCATCGTAATCAGGTCATATAATAAATAACTGATGTATTGTATTTCGTCATCGATATTGTATATAAACAAATTGATTAACATACTACGTTGTGCATATACATCCATTTCAATAAAATTTTTAATAATAGTATTAATTTTATTTTGTTTTATAGTGTTAATTTCAGAAATAATACTATTGTATTTCTTATAAAAATCTTCATTACTATATATTAATATATCTTTTAACGTCAAACAATCAATCATTCTTTTCAATATACATTCATGTACTGTGTATTTTTTTGTTATATATTCAAAAATATCGTCTTTTCTATAATCAATGTATTTATTTGAAAAGCAGTCTAATACTATATCATCAATAACACCATTAATTATTATAGATTTTTGTATTTTATCATTTTGTAAAACTACTCTTATTCCATTTATTTTATGGTAAAATGATTTCGACGTAGATATATCTATATCAAAACATTCATAATTACAAGCATTTTCTATAACCAAAAACTCTTCTGTAATTTTATCAGAACATAGCGTTTTTTTATTAGAAAGTTGACTATAATTTATATTTTTTTTCCAATTAACAGTTTTGTATCCAAACGGATGAATGTATCTATATATCAAATCTTTTTTTTCATTCAAAAACATATTTTCGTTATTTTCATTTTTATTTTCAGTGTAATGAGAACCAAATGATATATTTAATAAATCCGCAAAATTATATGTTCCAAAACTACATACAATAACCGAAAGTTTTTCAAGAAGCGATTGAAAATTATCTAATAAAGTTTCTTCGTTTGTTATATTTTCAAATTTTTCAAATTCTTTAATTTTATTATACAATTCAGTAAGAGTAGATATACAATTATTTACGTCACTATTTGATAATATGTCATTTTTTTTATTATTTTGAACTGAATAAATTGTACATCTAATTACCTCATATAAATATTTTATTTTATTTTTTATAAATATTATAGTTTCATTTGAACTTGATATAGTTGTAAACATTATAATTTATATTTATAGATTAAATTTCTTTGAAATAAAATAATTCATTTATTAAATGTATTTAAAAGTATTGTGTTATTATATACAGAAATGGGTATTCCAAGTTATTTTTCGTATATTATTAAAAATCATTCTAATATTATACGTAATTTAGATTATCATCAAAATATAAAAAAAACAAAATTCAATCATTTATATATTGATGCAAATTCGATTATATACGATGCATATCATAAACTTGAAAGGGAAAAAATAATTGATAAATTAAATAAAGATGATATTGAAAATCTTATAATAGATGATGTAATTTTCAATATACAAAAATATATATTATACACAAAACCAACTGATACAATATTTATAGGTTTTGATGGGGTTGCCCCTTTTGCTAAAATGGAACAACAACGAACACGTAGATATAAATCAGAATTTCTTTCAAAACTTTCATTTAAGAATGGATGCCAAGAAGCTCCTAAATCGATATGGAATACAACTTCAATTACACCTGGAACTAATTTTATGAACTTATTATCAAAGCGAATCATATATGAGTTTTCTTTACATGAGTCAAAATATGCTGTTAAACAGATTATTGTAACCCCGTCAATTGATCCAGGTGAGGGTGAACATAAAATCTATGACCATATACGTAATCATATATCAAACCAAGATAATGTTGCTATATATGGATTAGATGCGGATTTGATAATGTTGTCTATATTTCAATTAATTTATTGCAAAAATATATATGTATTTCGTGAAGCGCCTGAATTTGGAAATAGTGTAAAAGTAAATGAAGTTCCTGTAAAATTACCTTTATTTCTGAATATAGATTTATTGGTATCCTCTATATTAAGTGAAATGGATTGTAAATATTCAACATATGATAGGGTAAATGATTATGTTTTTTTGTGTTTTTTTCTTGGTAACGATTTTCTTCCACATTTCCCTGCAATGAATATAAGAACATATGGTATTCAAATTTTGGTAGATACATACAGGAAGTGTATCGGAAATACAATGGATAGATATTTAATTTCAAAAGACAGAAAAATACAGTGGAGAAATGTACGTATTTTATTAGAAGAAATTGCAAAACATGAAAAGGAATACATTCTTAATGAATACTCTTTGCGCGATAAAATGGAAAATCGCAAATATGAACAAACTACTGAAAAAGAAAAGGAAAATTTGTTAAATAATGTACCTGTTATTTTCAGATCAGAAGAAAAATATATATCTCCAACTGAATTGAATTGGGAAGACCGATACTATAAAATATTATTACATGAAACACGGGAAACTGCAAATTTAAAAAATATTTGTAATAATTATCTTGAAGGATTGGAATGGGTATATAAATATTATACTCAGGGTTGTCCACATTGGAAATGGAAATACAATTATCATTATCCGCCATTATTAGTAGATTTAATTCATTACATACCACATTATGAAACAGATTTTATTTTAGAAAATAATAGTAAACCATTTTCGCCCTATACGCAATTGTCTTATGTATTACCAACGTCGCAGTTTGAACTTTTACCAAAGAAAATATCAAATTATCTGTTAACCAATTTTTCAAATTTGTACTCTTCAAAATTAGAATTCAAGTGGGCATTTTGTAAATTTTTTTGGGAATCACATGTTGACTGCAAACCAATTCCATTGGATATATTAGAAAATTGGGATAAACAATTTATACAAATAAGTGTGTAAAATTGAAATTAGTAAATAATAATAAAAGTAACACATTATCTAGATAAATGGATTTAAAAGCGCGTATATTGATTGCGAATCGCGATTATACATCGTGGAATTTGGTAAACCATGAAACAAATATTGAAATAAAAGATACAGAAAATATTACATCCAAAATCGACCCAGTAAAACATAAACTATTTACAAAAGATATTATAAATATTGAACCTACCGAAACCGAAATAAAAATAAATGTAGTAGTTTCGCCTATTAGAAATTGTGAATATATTGCAGGTATTTTACTTTTAGAAAATAATAAAACATTTGGAAGAACAGAAAATAAAAAACGTTTGTTATATAAGTGCATTCCTGACGATAAACATTTACCTGCGTTTTTGGTACCATATGATATTAAAATCGGGTTTAATAAAGTATATCAAAATAAATATGTAATATTCAAATACGATAGTTGGGTCGATAAACACCCTCACGGGTTACTATTAGAAACTTTGGGTGATGTAGATGACTTATGTGTATTTTATGAATATCAATTATATTGCAAAAGTTTACATATATCACTTAACAATTTCACGAAAAAAACACGAGATAGTTTCAAAACCACAACGCAAGAACAATATATAGAAAAAATATTCAAAAATTTAAATTTCAATATAGAAGACCAGCGAGATACATATGTATTTACAATAGACCCAAAAAGTAGTTTAGATTTTGATGATGGGTTCAGTATAAAAAAAATAGGCGACAAATGGCAAATATCGGTTTATATATCCCATGTTTATTTTTGGCTAGAAACATTGGAACTATGGAATTCATTTAGTAAAAGGGTATCCACAATATATTTACCAGACCAGCGTCGTCCGATGTTACCAACAATTTTATCAGATAATTTATGCAGTTTGCAGCAAGATAAATTGCGTTTTGCATTTGCAATGGATATTGTCGTAGATAATGATGGTAATATTTGCGATGAATGTGATATAAAATATAGGAACGTTTTAATACATGTTAAAAAGAATTATATTTATGAAGATTCGCATGATATTGCAAAGTATGCCAATGTATTGAACGATAAACATTATCAACATTTATTTGAAATATCTCAAAAAATGGATAAAAATGTAAAAAATAGTCATGACGTTGTATCTCATTGGATGATAACAATGAATCATTTATGTGGAAAATGGTTTGAAAAAAACAAGTTAGGAATATTTAGAACGTCTCATTATAGTTTTGTAAAAAAAGAGTTGGATTCATCTATTCACGAAAATACTCGACGAGTAATAAATAGTTGGAATAACGTTTCTGGACAATATATTTTATATGATGGTGACTCTAATATAAATCACGAAGCTATGAATATATCATCCTATATTCATATTACAAGTCCAATACGTAGGTTAGTCGATTTATTAAACCAAATGCTTATTATTGAAAAAATGGGGTTAGTGAAAAACATCGGGGAATATGCAAAAAACTTTTTGGAATATTGGTTAAATCAAATTGATTATATTAATCATTCCATGAGATCTATTCGAAAAGTACAAACAGATTGTAATTTACTATATCGATGTTATACTGAAACAGATATTATGAATATAATACAAAAAGGTATATTGTTTGATAAAAATAAAAAATCAAATGGCATGTATACATATATGGTTTATTTGGAAGAATTGAAATTGTTATCAAGAATAACGACAATGATAGATATAGAAAACTATACCTATATTTCGTGCAAATTGTATTTATTTGAAGATGAAGATAAAATAAAAAAGAAAATACGTGTGCAAATAATAGAAAATTGAATAATATTTATATAAATATTATTCAATGTAGTTCAAAATGAATAATTTTCTAATAATAGCTCTATTTGTTAGTATATGTTTGAATATTTATTCAACGCCATTTTTGAAATTGTCTTTTACGAAAATTAGAGATATTTATAAAAAAATAAAAATAAATGAACAAGTGATTTTTCAAATAGACGAACCAAATAATGTGGTATTACAAATAAATGGAAATAATTTTACTTCAAAAAATTATACATTTACTAATTTATATCCAAATAAACATATTGGTTATGAATTTGCTGTTCTTGTTATTTAACCCTTTGAAGTTTTGTACCTTTTATCATTTAAATTGCTGATTTTATATAATAACTGATAAATAATTTTTTTTGATTTTTCGTGTATTATTTTTTAGATACAAATCCTTTATATTTGGTGCAATATAGATATATTGAATTATCCAGAATCATTATTTTTATTGATAGCATTGATAATATTGGTAGTGTATAGTATTTTATTCAAATAAATCAAAAATTTATGTAATAAATATTTGTAATATTGTATCCTGTTATTAATATTCTTTTTGGAGTATTATTATTATCATATGTCATTGTAATTGTTCCTAATGCGGGGTCACTCGATGCATCAAATACTTTTATTGCAGTGAAATTAGTACCAAAATCACTTGATATGAAACATTGGACTGTATTGTTGTAAATTCCACCAGTCGCCACTGGAAACCATTGAGCGATTGCTATATATTTATTGTCACCTGTACATGCAAATGGAGTTAGACCACCATTCAGATTTTGATATGTGCTCAAACCTGTAAATCTTGAAGATATATTCGTCCATCCAGACGTAAACGAAGTGGTACTTAAATAGTAATAAAAATAGCCCGCTCCAAAAAACATAGTTTCTTTTGGAGAAATATAAAAATCATTTGCTGGATAACTTGTATTTACTGGATAAATAGGTGATGTACTTGATATTGGGTTCCAACTAGAACCACCGTTAGTTGAATAAACATTACCACCGTTGTTATATATGACATTTTGTGTTATTAAATCACTTGCAAATCTGAAAGTACCAACACTATTACCAGTGCTATATACTGGATTGAAAGTATTTGTGTCAGGGAAATTAGTAAAAGCACGCTTATAAATACCTATTGTATTACAACCAGCATAACAAACTATCGAACTGGTTACATTTGTATTATTTATTGAACTACCTTGCATTCTACTTGTAATGTCTCCTATTACGCTATTTTGTGTAAAGTTATTACCTGCATCACTTGACAAATATATACCTCCTCCGCCGTTGTTTTGATTCACTGCAAATGCTACAAAACCATAACGATTGACAGTTGCTTGCCGATTACCGTAATAGCCATATGATTGGGAAGAGTTAACTGTTTTTATCACAAAAGTTGCACCATAATCACTAGATACCCATAAATAACATAGTCTATAATAACTAGTGGTAGAGGGTGGTGTATTATAAGCAAATAATACAACATACTGTCCAGTCCCGTTGAAACCACCCCATTCAGTTTGACTGGGAGTTGTTCCACTAATATTTGTGGTAAAAGAACTTACTGTTGTAAAATGTTGGACTTTTTGGTTTTTACTTAATAAATTAGAATGTATTGTAGTGAAAGAATTCATTTAAATAATAAAAGAAAAAATATCTAATTCATTTAAAAAAAGAAGTGTTTATATGAATTAAATGAGAAATCATAAAATAATTAAAATAATTAAAATAAAATATAAATAAATGTTTAAGTAGTAAAATAAATAAAATAAGATTAAATATCGTGAAAGTCAAATT
>Ga0214921_10003878_pt1 | contig 22582 bp, 24 predicted proteins | sample LL1505_MetaG_FD_177992 | JGI IMG/M metagenome (GOLD analysis project Ga0214921, IMG submission 177992) | Freshwater microbial communities from Lake Lanier, Atlanta, Georgia, United States - LL-1505 | ecosystem: Environmental > Aquatic > Freshwater > Lake | place: USA: Georgia | collected... | reverse complement strand
ATAGGATGAGATTGTAGCTGACCGATAGGATGATAACGAATACATCCAATGATTTGTTTGTTGGTGCCGCTGACATAAAAGAGTACATCCAATGGGCCCACCAGGTGCTCCTCTGGAATATCTAGTTCTGGTGAGGTTGGTGGTGTTCCAAAGAATCCTCGCAAAAAGTCTCGGATCTGTTTTTTCTGTTCTATATCATGTGATTCCAGACGGCGTGCAGTTCCCCATGTCCCATTCAAGGGGAGCTGAATAGGGTCTTTGTCAATCATAAGAGGTTGAAATCGGTTTGTACACCAGAGGTGACCCCAGACAAGAGGGGGGATGTTCCAGAAGCCCATATCCTCTTTCCTGACCTGTGTGTTTATGCTACTTAAATATATATACAGATACAACATCTAATGAAACCCATTACGATTGGAGTGGCCATTCCATGCTACCAAGGACATCTAGAAGCATTAGGTAATCTACTGGAATCAATCAATCTGCAATCACGAAAACCCGACATGGTCATTGTGAGTTGCTCTTCGGCGGTTTCATGTATCAATCCATACTCTTCTACAAACTATTCCTTTCCATTTGATATTATCTTTCACTACGAAGTGAAGAATGCAGCGGAAAATCGGAACATTGCTGCATCCCATTTGACCACTGACGTTATTACATTTATAGATGCAGACGATACTATGCATCCGCAGCGTATAGCTGTTATTGAAACCTGTTTTACAAAATACCAACATATCGCGATTCTCATGCACAACCATAATATGAGCCCGAATGAACCCTTTGAACATTATGAAAATCTGGACTGTTTTCAGTTTAACAAACTCTTCAAGTGTAAAAATGGGAGCACTCAACACAGAGACTATTTATATATGGGTATAATTCATAATGGTCAACCATCTGTTCCACGAGATGTCTTTATGACCGCGCCATTTGATGAATCTCTATCTAGTTACGGAAAAGAAGACACTCTATTTTGTACTCGTATCATCACAATGTTTCCCGAACAAACAGCATACTGCCCCTATCAATTAAGTGGCTACATACCCAGTCATACACAGGTACCTATTGCATCAGACAATACTCCTATGAACATGATTGTATAGCTTACATAATATGTTTACACCAGATATATCATAGTTTAAAGATGTATAGTATATATCGAACAATGACGAAATTGACAATTGGCGTTGCTGTGCCATGCTATAAAGGTCACATTCATCTTCTTCCCAATTTACTGGCATCCCTTGAGGAACAAACATTAAAACCAGATATGGTTATTGTCAGTTGTTCCTCTTCCACCTCATCTGATGTCTCTTACTCCGTTAGTCATTATTCCTTTCCTGTTCATATCATATTTCACAAGGAAAAGAAGTGCGAAGCAGAGAATCGTAATATCGCAGGAAGTTTTCTAATGACTGATATTATTACATTTATTGATGCCGATGATACCATTCATCCGCAACGATTGGAAATAATTGAAGATTGTTTTCAAAATCATTCTGTTAAAATTTTGATTCATAGTTTGGAACAAGACCCTGCAAAGCCATACGAGCATTATGAACGCCCCTTTCAATTTGATATGAATTGTCTTTACCGTTGTCCGTGGGGTAGTCTACGTCACTTGAATCATTCACCAGATATGGCGTATCTATATCACAACGGTATGAGTACTGTCACTCGGTCCATTTTTGATATGATTCAATTTAACGAGTCTCCCGAACTATGTGGGCGCATTGATACCCTGTTTACTACGACTATCGTAACGATGTTCCCTAATGAACATGCTTATTGTCATTATAGACTCTGCAAATACATGCCAAGTGGTACTGGTGGCGTTGATACAACAACGTCCATATAAAGATTCCATATATTATATTCAATAATATGGAATATCGTAGGCGTAATCTTTCTGGTTCCTGGGAAGAGACACCTCTCTCCTTGGACGATCGCTTGGAGCAGGCGTCAAGGAACATCTGCGTACGTCTTTGTCAGCTAGGAATCTCCGTGGTAAAGGGATTGACAAATTTGACGCACGCTATGTTCCGTTATCAACGTGTACCAGACAACAAACTCCTCTAAAATGCCGTCTGCTCGTTGTGACACCTGTAAAAAGAAGCTGGGAGTCATGGAATATCGTTGTAAATGCGAGAAAGTGTTTTGCATCACGCATTTACAACCTGAAGAGCATGCTTGTACACATGATTACCGAACGGAGAAACAATCTGTGTTGAAACAACAACTGGAAATTGGACCCCTGTCCTCCAAAGTCACACCAATTTAGAGACTGTGCTTCCCATGTTGAAGATATAGCGCGACAATGTCTGGGCACCACCGCGGATTCAGAGGGGTGGTTCGCGGATCAAACCATGCTACCGCATCCTTCTCTTTCCTATCACGGCGCCAGCGCGCAAATGCTGCGGGGTGTTCCTTAATCCATTGGAAGGTGTCAAATGATTGCTTGATTTGTTCAGGGGTAATCAAACCCTGGAAAATATGATATTGGAAATACGTGTTGGGTGGATAGGTGGTTTCTTGTGACTGGAAAACAAGTCCTGTGTGTTTCAGATTGCGAATCTCAGTGACATGGGACTCCTCTTCGGTTTCTCGTTGAACATTCTCTCGCAGCAGGTCCATCACGGATTTATTCCCTTTTTTCATGTCCTTTCCCTCCATCTGGCCCTTGGGCGGCTCCCAGGTAGCGGTAGACGGTCGGGCTCCGCGGCGCTTGACGACAAGGAAATGTTGGGGATGGAACGGCTTGCCCTGTTCGTGTAGCAGGACACAGGACCGCAAATAGACCCGCCAACCTTCCTTCGGATGTTCCACGTAGGCATAGGATTTATTGGGGTCATGAGGAAGACGTTCGGATCCCCGTATCAGCCCTTTTTGAAATACATCAAAAATCGGGACGTTAGACATACTATGGAATGTGTAGATATTTCTTTTATACAAGGATTCCATATAAAGGTGGTATTAGACATATACAGTAGTGTACAATGTATATCGATGGAAATCTTTTACTATTTCTTTCTGTATTATGGTTGTATTGCTATCTCCAGATGCATTATTCCATGATGCCATTGTTTTTACCATGCTAATACCTATGAACCCAGTGGACATATTTATGCGCCAATAGACATACATCTACATTTATCCATAATGATTATAGTACGATATAGATGTTTATTCCGCATTTCTGGTAAACACAAGTAAATAGCCATAGGAGAAGGAAATCGGCATCAAATCCACATACGATTTGTACGTCCACCCATTATTTTGCGCCTTCTTGACAATGTCCGTGATGGACGGCATGAGCAGGGAGTGTTTCTGACGACGTGTGGAACCATCCTTGAAACGGAAGGTCTCGCGGAACTCTGCCTTCGGGTCCTCTAGTTCAAACTCTGCCTCATAGTCAAACTTGTCAAACACCACCTTGGACTTTGTCAGGCGCTCCTTAGAGTATTTCTGTGGGCTGAATCCGATCCATGGATTGCTGGCATCCAGAACCGGCTCAAATTTGTACTTGTTTACTGCCTCCACCACCAAGTGACCGCCAGGTTTCACCCAGAGGGCAAGATTGCGGAACAGGGTGTCTAGGTCGCGGAAGTAATAAATGGTAAAGTACAACAGGACGGCATCCGTGAATTCTGCGGCGGCGGCCGCACCTGGGCCCATCAAATCCATTTGACGGAACTCCACGTCCTGCTTCTGGGTTTCCGTGAGAGTGGTACCTGGTAGTGTGGTATTTCGTGCATAGCGAATCATGGCTGGACTTTTGTCTATACCCGTGACCGTGCCAGCTCCCAGTTTCTTGAACGCTGCCGTTCCTACGCCAATACCACAACCCGCATCCAGAATCATGAGCTGGTCTTTTGGCGTTGTCTTTGTAAACTCCTCCATACACATGGCTGCTTCGGCTTGCACCAGATTCTCGTTTTGCGTTAACTTCGTAAACACCGAGGCATAGAAGTCATCAAAGAGGTCGTCATTGCCCAACCACTCGTACTTTGACTTCGCTGCATCCGACTCTGGGCTTGTCGTAAATCCCTCTTTGATGCTGCCGCAGTTCTGAACGGACAGTTTGTCTATGCCTAGGACGAAGACGTAGCTGATGCCTATTAGAAGTAGGGCCGTGGCGAGGATGGTCTGCCAAGTATCAAAGGACACTAGAGTAAGCATACTGGCGAGTATGATGATAGTTAGGTACAGAAGTAATTTTTGATAAAATCCTTCCATTCTATCTCCTACTTTCTCTGGCAATAACTATTTCGCCTTTTTTGTACGCCGTTTGGTTTCTGTCGCTTTCGCTTTGCGCCTTTCAGTCGGCGCTTTGCGCCTTCTACATGTAATTGCGCGTTTCTTCTTCGCGCAGTCGCTAGAGTAGGTAGCAATGCGTTTACACACCGAGGTATAAGGGTCTTGGAAGTCCGCATCTAGGGCGCACCGCATTCTCCAAAGCCAGGCCAAGGTAGACGGGCGACATCCCAGAGTCGGTGGATTTGTCTTCTGCACCTCTTTCCACATATTCCCCATAGAACTCGGTAAAACAACCGGAAGATACGACCAGAAACGTGTAAACCAATACAAACGGTCTTTTAACGGCAGAACATTCCACTTGTTCTTTTCGCACTTGTCCTTGCATCGATGTACCTCAGGAGGGCAGTCAGGCATGGGGGCGGATTGCGAGTAGGTGTCCTTGGGGTGATTATAGGCGACTGCGAAGAGGAAATCCCAGAAGGTAACAAGATGTGTTTGCCAATCACACTCCAACCACGCCTCGTAAAACTCCTTCACCTTGTGATAGGGCGGATTGGAACTCGGATGAAGCCCCTGCTTTCGCAGCTTGTCATTCACGCAGTTATGAATATCATACATCCACTTCCGCATGTCCTGTGATGCACGGAACGGGTTCTGGCGGTAATAATCCGTTAAGGACGAACGGCAGAATTTACAGGGTAGAATATAGGGCAGTGTGCGAAAGAACTCTCGGTAGTCCGCAATCTTTTTACGTGTCTGCGGCTCTTCTTCGTGACGCGCATAGTCAAAGGTGACAAGGTGGAGTAATTTCCACCCAGACGGACCCCAGAATCGCGTGTCCATGGCTCTAACCCCCTTTGAGATTTTGCGCACTTTTACACAAATGTAAAAGTGCGCAGAAGTAATAAGTTGGTGTAGACGTATGTTTAATCCGAACCAAAGCTGCTACCCAGTGGAGTGAGATAGGGGCGTACCAAGTACTGGTTAGACGGTACCACCTCTTCTGCCTTACACTTTACTACAGCCGGGGGACAAGTGGTCCTTGGACAAGGGGCACAAGCAGGGCACTTCGTAGCAGGCGGGCACTTTACCTCAGGGCAACGAGGGCGTGGGCACGGTGGGCACTCTCCCTTCGCCTTCTGGCACTTGGAACAATCCAAAATGACAGGGTTCTGCTTGGGAATGGAGCTCTTTAGGACATAATTGCTGAGGTCTGGGACAGGAGGACACTCGCTCTTCAGAATGTAGTTACTGAGGTCTGGACAAGCAGGGCAAGGAGGAATGGAACTCTTTAATACATATTTGGACATATCAGGCTGTTTGCACTCAGGACATGCCGGGCAAATGGGACGTGGGCTTGGTTTCGAGCAATTACATGGGGAATCGCCTCCACAGTTATCACACTTTCCACCATAGCTCTCAAAACCCTCCTTCTTCATCAGCTTGGAAAAGTAGATACCGATTATTAAACCGACCACAAAGGTGACCAGCAGTGGAATAGTAGGTTTTGTCATTCTATTCGTATCCTATTTATTAGCTCGCCTTAAAAGTGTCAAACGCGGAGAGGGCTGTAGTACTATTCCACCTTTCGCACATAGATCATATCCTCAAACTGGCCTAGTACCACGTTAATGGCGACAATGCGCTGCTCACGAATGCGGTCTTCGTATTCCTCCTTCGGACACATATACTGACGCGAGAAGTAGGTATGTAAGTCTCGTGTATCCGTCAAATACTTCTCAATAAAATGATACGCTGCGTCTGCTGTAGCGAAGGAGCCAAGCAGCTGTCGCTCGTTAAATGGCTTATCCACTGCGCGAATAATCACCTCAGACTCTACTACAAAATCCATGATAGGCGGAGGGTGTTCTACTACGCAGTTTTCTTATTTCGCAATGTGCCACCCCTTCCAGTCCATCGGTGGACAACCGCATGTCTCAGGCAGTGAAGGGTCCATCGTAGCTTGTAGGCGCGTGCACATCATTCGTGCATACCCCTTCCACGAAAAGTCTGGAGAAACCTTGTCGTTGCCCTGCATGACTCCAAAATCGGCGGGCTTCAGTCCGCGCTTGCGAATCTGCCCTTCAATGTCCTTCGCCCGCTGTTTCCAGTCAAACTGGGCCGGTCCACGACCCTCCTCGGTTGGTTTCGGTGCCATACGATCCGTCACGGGCTGGTCTCCACCGTTCGGAACAAACTTCGCATTGGACGCATTGTCCAGATCCGCCAGTGAGGGGAATCCTGTCTGACATAGCGTAGATTGGGCGGCGCGCGCTTTCTCGGCCTCTCTCGGCGACGTATACTTCACCGCAAACGAGGCACTGACGCCATTCACAATGGTGTCCGCGTATTTGTCCACGAGCTTGTTAATTTCGCGTGTGACATTCGGATCCTTTTGGATATTGGCAGGAAGCAGATTGGCGAGAGCAGGAGGGAGGCCCATTGTCTGAATCACTTGGGGAAGTGGCTGGTCGAGTTTGCCCAGAATGGGGAAGGCGCTCTCAATGTCTTTCTTCATAATTGGAATATCACTGGACATGAGCGCTCCTGTGTTTACCTGATCAATCACGGTTTGTACACTTGACTTCATGTTGGTAAGAGCCGTGATACGAGCCTGGACCTCTGGATCCGTCGTTCCGCTTGCCGCTAGCCGCACAATCTCGGCGCTCAGACGAGCTACAAAGTCTTCCAGATCTTTCGGTGTGGCAATCTGTCCCCCACTTGTTACATCACCTGTCATGATATCTTGGAAGGCCTCTAATGCACCACCCACTACATTCACGGGCTGTGTAAATTCGTAAATGGGACCCTGAATCGGGCCCGCTGCGCCAATCAACCGAACCTCCCTCTGGAGATAAGCCAAATTAGAGGCAATCTCGTTCAAATGAGACAACGTGATAGTGGGCTGTAGACCTGGATTGCGGTTTAGCACCTCTACTTCGGCCTGTAGCGTATGGAAGTCACCGCGCGCCGTATTCAGCGGGAGTTGAATCGTAGGATCCGAGCGCTGAGAGAGCTCCTGTGCCTCAAACGCTAGGAAGCCCTTCAGAAGTTCCAGCATTGACACGAGTTGCTGACGATTGGCCTTAATCAGTGTGGTATTCTGATAGGGCAGGGGGCTCATGGCGGCAATTTGTTCGTAGGGAGCAATCGGTAAACTGCCTGGTAAATCCGATGGTTTCACATCAGAATCGTTGATGCTGCGGGCCGGAGGTGGAGGGATCGCAGGCGGTATCACGTTAACAGGTATATTTACCACATGTGATGGTGATGTATTCACTGGGTTGAAACCTTCATGTAACTTACTGCTCGCAGTAAAAAGATAAATGACGATTAAAACAAAAAGTAATGCGAGAAAAGCAAACATCCTACTTTCTTATGTCATCTTTTCTGTCGCGTAGAACACCTGGAACATGAGTCTAATAATCCAAGGAGCACCCCCAGCATGGAATCTGGTCCTTCTTGATATACTGACTCATATCTGGTACAGGCGGGCACGTTCCATCAGGATTCTTGGGGCAGCGGTACTCGGTCCCTTTGTAGCAGGAATCTTCGTACTCCTTTCCTTGGGCCGTAGCAGCCGTGTCCTTGGAATCCTGTGGAGCTTGGTGTTCGGTCTCTCCTGGAAGAATGGGCTTGGTGCTTCGCCAGGCAAGTAGTTCGTTTCGTACCACCTTCTGAATCGCGCCAAAGAGGTCCATCTGTTTCTGTAGGGAGGACGCATCCTGGCCCGTGGGGCTAATGGTATTTTCAGGTACGACCTGATTGTTTTGCGGCGTTGTACCCGTGGTAGGCGGGCAGGCGGGAGTAGGAACACCTGGGAGAATTGCCGCAGGGGCCGAGTCTGGAATCACGGGCGCAGGAATTGGCTTCGGAACAGGTGCGGGGGTAGGAACGCCTGGCAGATTGGCTGCAGGGGCAGGGGCAGAAGCGGGCGTAGGAACGCCTGGAAGGTTGGCTGCTGCAGGCGTGGGGACACCTGGAAGGTTGGCAGCCGCAGGAGTGGGGACACCTGGAATGTTAGAAGATGTGGGTGTAGGGACACCTGGCAGATTGGTAGCAGCAGGAGTGGGAGCAGGTGTAGGAGCAGGTGCAGGGGGCGCTGGCGCGGGTGGCGGATTGTTAGGAGATTCCACGAAGAACCATGACACGGTATCCGAACGAGCCTGTGTGCATGGGAATGCATCCACTGCCGCTCCATCGGTATATACACCACCCGCTAGATTTAGACAGAGCGCGGTTGACACAATCTGTAGTTGGTTGTTCACATACTGGAATTTGGTGGAGTTCTCGGTACATGGAGCAAGGCTGAGCGCCCTGCCATTCAGTTGAATACAGTGATTGGGGTATTGTCCCTTGTCATCGGACACCAGTCGTCCCTTCTCATCAAAATACCAGTTCTGCGGAGGTGCAGTAGGAACAGGTGACCATGTTCCCACACGATTACCAGGAAGGGTCGTCAAATAGCGCGGCGGACCAGGTGTCTGCGAGAACCGATTCACATAAATATTGTACTTGACACCAGGTACGGGAGACGTAACAATGGGTGAAAGGTCCTCAAAGGCCTCCTTATTTTGATAGTACGAGATCGCGACCACTGCAAGGAGCAGGACCACGAGAACAAACAAGGTTGCCTTTATTTTCATCTCTACTGTATCGGGCATAGAACATTCTCTGCAAAAAATTGATGAGAGAATAGACTTCCCAGAGAGGGTAGAAACTCGCAACTACTAAGAGAACCCATGCTCCAGTCACGCTTCAAAGACGATACTACCGTAGAAATTGGTGTAGACGAGGCCGGGCGAGGGTCCTTCTGGGGCCCTATGATGGCGGGTGCCGTCGTGATCCCTGATGAATGCGAATGGACCGATAAGCAGCAGACCCTACTCATGAAACTCCGTGATTCCAAGAAAATCAGTCCCAAAAAACGGGAGGTGTTGGCGGAGGAGATAAAGCTACTACTGCCCTATTGTGCGGTGGGAACCGTGAGTGCTCAGGAGATTAATGAGCAGGGTATCACCTGGGCAAACAAAGAGGCATTTCGCCGTGCGATTGACGGCATCTTGATGGAGGGGAAGGATGCCTGTCGTCTTGTGGTAGACGGTATTCTGCCCCTTGATAGATGGAAGGGCGAACAGGAGCTTGTGGTAGAAGGTGACTCCAATTATCTCGCCATCGCGGCGGCATCTATTCTGGCAAAGGTGGAGCACGATCGCTGGATTCAGGCATACTGCACGGCGCACCCAGAGTGCAACGAACGATACGACTTGCTACATTCTAAAGGATATGGAACAGCGAAACATCGTGAAGGTATAAGGGTCCATGGAGGTCATGAGCTACATAGAACCTTGTACATACAGAATTGGCTTCCTGGTGCTACCCGAAAGCCGAGGACATACAAGAAAAAAGGTACAAGTGCAGATACACGTGCAGAGGAGAAATGCCTAATTAAGTTTACCACCTAATCGGATTTACTTCTTGTTCTTGTTCTTGCGGCTATGGGCCTTGCGGGCGCCCTTGCGCTTGCCGCCCATGGTCTCGTTCTTCTTGGCCTTGCCATACATCATTTTACGCTTGCCACCCATAGTCGTGTTCTTCTTGTTCTTCATGTTCTTCTTGGTCTTGTGAGCCGTCTTGTTCTTGTTGTGATGAGCCATTTTATACTAAGGCAGGAGATTATTTTTTTTACACACCAGGAGGAGCTCTGTCGGGGCTCTCGTCGTACTCGGACCTCGTTACAGTTTCAGTTTTCCGTCCACCCAATTGTCCAGAATCGCAAAATCAATCGCTTGGAACCGGGGTTGGCGCTGAGGCCGATAGTGATGCGACTCGTTTCGCTCAAAGGTGACATATTTCCCATTCGGGCGATTAGGATGGCTGTTTTCCTCGGATGAATGGCCTCGCAGCTTTTGAATCCATTTAAACGACTCATACGCAAACACCTGGCGATCTAGAAGCCCCACCCGACTCATCACAAAGACACCTGGAGCACCATCATCGGGTAATACATTTACAGGGGATACCGTGAGAAGTTCTCTAAAATTAAGCACTCTCTTCAATGGGTTTCCAAACTCCTCGTATTCACCAATGGTAAGTGGTAACTCGGGATTAGAACTCGTGCGTAATACATCTACATAGGGGACTTCGGTAAATGCGGCACCAAAGAGCTGACCATCAGGATAGCGACCTACCATGGCACCCACGGGTAGTCCCCCTGCCGAGCGTCCATAAATCACGGTTTGCTCAGGAGTCAGTTTGTTCTTTTGTTGGGATTCGCGAATGACGGCTTCAAAATCGTCCACGGCGAGATGGCGATTGTTTCGCCGTGCGAGCTCCGCCCAGGCCGCGTCAATGTCTCCTCCCCCCCGAATCATTGCATATACCATTGCCCATTTTCTCTTGAGCAGAGGATACCACCATTGGTAAGGCCATGAAATTGGTGTAGATGATCCATATGCACCATATACATACGTAAACTGTGCCTTTGGTTTCACACCCTTTTGAGTAATCACCACGTAGGGAACCTTCGTACCATCTTTGGAGGTGGCATGATACCGATGAACCTCTAACGGAGGAAAGTCCACTGGGTGTGTAATTTTCATTTTACGATCATCGCGGTATATTTTATTATTAATAATATTGATCATAAATGGTATATCAAATGGGCACTTCACAGTGAAGGTTTGAATCATGGTGTTTTCCCATATCATCCACAGATTCGGCTCAATGTATCCTACTTTGACACGTAATAGAATCTTGGGATGCTTCTTGGGAGCGCAAAACCAAATAGTACGCGACCCCTCGTTCGTAGTCAAGACGAGTCCAGACTGAATGTTGATCCAATCTGGCTCTTCCTCGGGTAGAATCCAGTCACGTACAGGATATCCCTTTTGTTCCCATTTTTTGAATTCGGAGTTACGTACCAGTAGGCAGTCATCTCCATAAATACTTTCTCCCAAAGGCATGATGAACTTGTCATTCACCGCAAGTTGTGTTATCTTGGTTCCTTCTATTTTATATACAACCGACTGTATTACATCTCCAGACTTAAAATACAATGTTTTATTAGACGCCTTTATTAAATACAGGTCTTTACCCTCATCGGTTTCTCGGTAGAGTACCTTTTCGTTTTTTCCTGTTTGCGCATCACAGACACAAATTTCTACTGATTTAAAATAGTCCACCACCTTGACATAATAACAGAGTTCGCCAACAATTGCAAGCTGCGAGGATACTGCAGGTTTAGACCAGATATGCTTTCCCGTGGAATCTTCACATATAAGGCGATTTTCATAATGTTCATCCTCGTCGGATGTAATATACCATACAATATTACCCTGTACGTCTATGTCATAGGCGGGTATCGCCTTCCTAGACCATGTCCACTTCCATAAAAAACGCAAATTCGGTACCAAGATGACATCAATTGTTCCACAGCCGATTTTAAAGCCAGGCAGATTTGCATATTGCTGAGCCGCCATCAGTTCCTTTTCCATTTGTCGGGCTTCTCGTTCCACCGATGGCTGGGTTGCAAGTGTGTTAAAATGCCGACGCTCTTGCTGAATATGATTCTCCCACCGTTTTCCCTTCATCTTCTCCATCCAGGCCCACGGATCCCTCCATTGAAGGTACCCTAGGTCTCTTACTTCTTCTCCTGTCATGCGGGGTCTCTTTCCTACTCATACAACTTAAAAGAGATTCAAGCACATATGATAAATGGCGCCGCTATCTGTTCATATTCTGTATAACAAGACCAATACCTATGGTCTACAAGAAGACGCGGCGGTGATTGACCGTGTCCTAAAGAAGCTTCAAGATGTCATTGGTCAGCCAATTGGAAAATCCAAGCATCTGGACATTCGTGAACCGCTGTCACATTGCGACATTCAATTCCATCTAGAGACGCCTGTCTTCGGTGCAATTCCGTGGGCACATACCAACATTCTGCTCGTGAACCCTGAACAATGGTCTCTGTCGTACGACGAATATGTCCATGCGTTTGACCTACTCCTGTTCCGTGACCAGGTATCCGCTCTGCAATTCACGAAGGACCTGGAATTGAATGGTGTACGCCATCCTCGGATTGCGGTGATTCCCTGGTGTGGCTCCTGGCAGGTGAAAGACATTTCGGATGCCTATGGTAAGACGGGTGATTTTGGATTCGTTGCATTTGTTGCGGGCTCCACTAGCAAATACGAATATCTCAAGAAGGTGATTCCGTATTGGAAGGAAACCGACCCCGCCCTTCGCGTGTACACCACCCGTACAGACTTTGAGGAGGGCCTAAAGGGTGCCATTCCCGCGGGGGTATCCAATGTTGCGGTCAAGTGTCAGGAGCTGGATGAGCCGACGCGTCGGCGCCTTATGACACTGTATCGTGGTCATTTGGTCGTGAGTCAAGGCGAGGCCTATGGCTATGCGGCGGCAAATGCTGAGATTGCGGGTGCCTTTACTCTGATGAATCGCCTGCCCGTGTTTGAGATGATGTACCACAAGGCAGCGGAGGCTCAGCATGTTGCCTGGCTTTCCAATACGTACGAGGAGTCTACGAAGGTTCGCTACTCTCTTGCAAGCCCTGTTGCAGACAGTATTCGTGCGGAGTTAGACGCAGCGTTCGCGGTCTTCCGTGCCGTGGACCTGGAGGCGGTTCGCATGGCTCGTCAAACGGCGGCGGAGAAGCGGTTCCTTTCCACCTGTGAGGCCTTCCTTCCGTACCTCCAAATCATTCACGGACTGGTCAAGGAGCGACAGCCGAAGAAGGGTGTGTTCCATTGTCCGCCGATTCTGAACGTAGAGAGCTGTCCGCCCATTACCGTGATTACGCCTACGTATAACCGCAAAGAGTTGATTGATATTGCCTTCCACAACCTGCTTGCAACGGATTATCCTCATGATAAGATCGAGTGGATCGTGATTGAAGATAACGAAAAGACGCCACATATGGCGAGTGAAAAGGTAATCAGTTTCCAGATTCAAGTGCCGAAAATTAACGTCAAGTACATTCCCATTGAGGGCCGTATGACGATTGGTGAGAAGCGAAACCATGCGATTGAGCATGCGAGCCATGATATCATTCTGTTTATGGACGATGATGACCATTATCCGTCCACCTCCTTCCGTCGCCGCGTCGCGTGGCTCACCAAAGGTACGAAGGCGGGTCATACAGGTGGGTCTACGATTGCCTGCTGTACCACGCTTGCACTCTATGACCTGAAACGCGGCGTGAGTGCCGTCAATGTTCCACCATTTGATATTCCTCTGGCCCAGCGCATTTCGGAAGCGACACTGACCTTTAAGAAGTCCGCGTGGCTGGAGAGGAAATTCCCTCATGTCTCCATGGCGGAGGGAGAGAGCTGGATTTCGGGACGCGAAGATCAGGTGATTGAAATGCCGCCACAGCAAATCATTGTAGCCTTTTCGCACGGAGGCAACCAATCCTCGCGGCGCATTCCGCCAACCGATTCCCAGCCGGCCTGCTTCTGGGGATTCCCGAAAGAGTACTTGCTGTTCATTCATAAGTTGGCGGGTGTGGAGGTGGAAGAGGATACGAGCCAGGGTTCTAAGAAGAAGACGGGCAAAAAGACATAATTAGGCAATAGAACGTTTCATTCGTGCATGAATCATGCGACCTATGGGCGCGCGACCCCCTACTTGGCGGGACGCATTCATATTCGGAATGGAAACAGGTAGTTGTAGATTCTGTTCCGTAATCGGCTCTTCCCGTTTCTCCTTTTCCCGTTGCTCTTCCTGGGTAGTTTCCACGAGTTTCGTGACAAACGGTTTGCATGGACCCTTTCCACACTTATATTCCTTATACTCTGTTGTTACAGGTATCCTAAGAAGTTGTAGTGCCACTCTTATTGTACTTGATTTGTTCACGGCATCTACCATGTTCTGGAACTCGCAGGAGCAAAGATAGGCAGGATCCGATATCACTGCCTGAAGATTGTTTAGGTCCTCAAATGTCGGTGCCAAATAATCGGGGCGCGCGGAGAGACCCTCGCTCTGTAGCACACCATCCATCTTGGCCTTGTGTTGCGCTACCCTTTCCAGTGCACCGATGAGAGGAAGACGTACTTCTTCGGGCGCTGTCACCTGGAAGATGGCAAGAAGAAGCCCCACTAGGAAGGATTTGGCTGCATCCAAGGAACCGAATATCATGGTGTCTTGGAGCGGTGGAGAGAACATACCAAAGGCCGTCAGGAAGACCTTTCCAAATTCTCCATACATCAGAGGCGACATACCGAAGTAGCCCATAAAGGAAAGAATGGACTTCTTCCAGTCACCGCGAAGTAGATCCAGAAGAGACACCAGGATGGAGAGGATTTTTCGCCCCGTGTCGCGACCTGATACTGCCATGGAGATACGTGCAATGTCCAATGTCATGTATACTGCAAATACAATGGTGCGAAAGGGTAGCTTGAACTTTCCCAAGATATCCATGGTTGTACTGGGCGGAATGGGGACACCCACCGCGGAACCAAGCGCCGTGACTCCCTCGGATACGGCGAGCGCGACTGGCTCAGGAATCAGGCGAATATCAGGTTGTAGATCATACTCTTTTTCTAGCTTGAGTACTCCGTATTTAGAGGCATAGTTGTTTACCGTCTGGTCCACACTACGAATCCGATCCATGAACTTTGTATAAATGTCATCAATGCCTATCATTTTTGTCGGATCTTGTTCTAAGCCCGTGGTCTGCTGTTGCTTGGCAGTGAGGAAGTCGTCGGGTAGTCCCGTGAGTTGTGAGATACTGGGTGGAAATGGGTCCGCACCTCCCTCTTGGTGACGAAGAGCCCCAAAGAAGCTCAATAGCGCGTAGATATGATCCTGGAAGGCGATGGTAAACTGTTGCTGTTCGGCTTCAGTAAGCAGTGGCTGCCCATCGTTATCCACCACATGCGCGGCCCAGTCCTCTCCCTTCGTAGAGAGGATTGCATCTAGGATTCGTGTCATTCCATTTGTGGATTCATACAGGTTCTTGGAGAAATCCTTATTGGTTAGTGTCTCCTCTATTTGGCGTCGTACATTCGCATACGTCTCGGCATTGCGTCGTGACATCCTACTCTATGCCCTTTTTAAGAAAAAGGGCGCAAAAATGCGCTTTTTACAAAAAAGGGCGCAAAAAAAATAAAATACATATAACACGCTCTTGAAAGTATATCCATATGCTTTTAAGATAGTGATTGCCTTTGACGGCTTCGCCTTTGACGGCTTCACCTTTGACGGCTTCACCTTTGACGGCTTCGCCTTATGCGCTGCACATCGTACATCCTTCCTCCCCACCTTCTACCTGTTTCCGTGCGACCCGTTCGTGTTCCGATTTCGCCGCCGCCTTCTGCAACTCGGGGTCCACCGTGAACTTCTGCGCCATCACAGGGGCACGCGTGCGAAGGTAATAAAGCCCCGTCTTCAGACCCTTCTTCCAGCCATAAAAGTGCATGGAGGTCAACTTTGCATAATTCGGGTCCGCTACAAAGAGGTTCATGCTTTGCGACTGACAAATAAAGGCACCTCGTGCGGCAGCCATGTCAATCAGGGTCTTCTGCTTGATTTCCCATGAAGTTTTGTACAAGTCCTGCAGGAATTTTGGAATCTCTTCCATGCCCTGTACCGATCCATTGCGCGCAATAATGTTTTGCTTTGTGGATTCGTTCCAGAGTCCACGGTCAGCTAGATCCTTCATCAAATACGTATTCACCACCACGAACTCACCTGCAAGGGTTCTCCTTGTGTAGATGTTGCTCGTAAACGGCTCAAAACATTCATTGAATCCGAGAATTTGCGAAGTAGACGCCGTCGGCATCGGCGCAATCATGAGTGAGTTGCGCACACCGTGCTGGGCGACCTTCGCCTTCAACGCCTTCCAGTCCAGGGTTCCATCCGTCTCCGTGAGCGGCGTGGCAGACCATAGGTCATACTGGAACTTGCCCTCGGACATAGGGGAACCTTCGTACGTGGAATACGGACCATCCTTCTCCGCTTGTTCACAGGAGGATTCCACCGCCGCATAATAAATGTGCTCAAAGATGCGTTGGTTGATATCCGCCGCCTTTTCGGATTCCCATGGGGCACGCATCAAGGCAAAGACATCCGCAAGACCCTGGACACCAAGACCAACGGGGCGATGACTCATGTTGGAGCGCTCCGTCTCGGGCGTGGGGTAGAAGTTGATGTCAATGACGCGGTTTAGATTGCGAATGGCAACCTTGACGACCTCGCGGAGTTTCTGGTAATCAAAGGCGAGGGTATCTTTGTTGACGTAGGTGGGGAGTGCGATAGAGGCGAGGTTACAGACGGCGGTCTCATCTTTACTAGAATATTCAATGATTTCACAACATAAATTGCTTGATTTAATCGTACCCAGATTCTTCTGATTAGACTTCTTGTTCGCCGCATCCTTGTACAGAATGTAGGGCGTTCCCGTCTCAATTTGGGCGTCCAGCACCTTGAACCACAGTTTCTGCGCGTCTATCTGCTTACGACCCCTTCCCTCCTTCTCGTACTTCTCGTACAGGGCACGGAACTCATCACCATACACATCCGAGAGACCAGGTGCTTCGGATGGACAGAACAGCGTCCAAGGCTCATTCTTCTCCACGCGCTCCATGAACAAGTCAGGAACCCATAGTCCATAGAATAGGTCGCGACAACGCTCCTCTTCCGAACCCGTGTTGAGCTTCAACTTCAGGAAATCCTCTATGTCGGCGTGCCATGGCTCCAAGTAAATGGCGAAAGATCCGTTGCGTTTACCGCCGCCATTGTGGGCAACGCCGAGGTGCGTCACATTGTAATCATGTGGCCCGTCAATCTCAAAATCGTAGACAAATCCCGTGTATTCCGTGGGCGTGATAGAGACAATCTTCTTGTGGTCTCCATTGGGGAAGAAGGTGAAATCGCCCACAGAAAGCGTCTTGACCTCATGGTAGGCAATGGCCTTCAGTCCCGCCTTGAGTTGGGCAGCGACGACGTCATAGGGTTGGCCCTCGGCATGCACCGAGATAATAGGATGGTCCTCCGTGACCTGGACAGGAGTGTCGTTGCCTTCCAGTAGAATCTGGTACATCGGGCCCGAATAGTGATGCATGACCTGCTTCTGCACGGTGTGATACTTGTTCTGACTCGTCAGGACCTTCTCGCCTGCGACAATCTTGGCGATTTCCTGGGGACCCGTCTCCGTATCAACGAGCGTCTCAGGTGTAAAACACTGGTCCACGTACCGAGCGGTGTCATTAAAATTTCGGAGCATCGGTACAATTCCGTTGGATGTTCCGTTCGTTCCGCGAATGAGGGCCCCCTTCGCACGAATGTTGTGGATGTGGAGCCCAATACCACCCGCATGTTTGCTGATAATCGCGCAGTCCTTTAACGTATCATATATTAAACCGAGTTCGTCTCCCTTCATACTTAATAGAAAGCACGATGACAATTGTTGATGTGGTGTGCCCGCATTAAAGTTCGTCGGTGTGGCGTGAATGAAGTATTTCTGGCTGAGCAGGTCGTATGTCTCAAAGGCACGGTCCAGGTCCACGGAACCCCAGAGTGCCAGGGACACGCGCATAAAGAGGTGCTGAGGGCGCTCCAGGGTCTGTCCCTTCGTGTCCCGAATGAGATACTGGAGCTTCTCCAGGGTCTTGAAACCAAAATAGTCCAAGAGGTAATCGCGCTGATAATCTATCTTCGTATCAATTTGTGGTCCATACTTCTGACAGATTTCCACGAGTTCCTGGGAGACATTGCTGACCGGTTCGCCCGTCTTGGGAACCACCTGATTCCCAAGGGCATGAATCACTTCCGTAAATTTATCCGATGTATTGCGATGGTGATTGGAAATAATAATGCGAGAGGCGAGCGTGCCATAATCAGGATTGGTGGTCATGAGGGAGATAGAGAGTTGTGCGGCGAGCTCATCCAGCTCCGAAGTCTTCACACCGTCGTAAATACGGAGGAGTGTACGCTGGGCAATGAGTGCGGGGTTAACTTCCAGACCCTCGGCGGCAATACGAATGCGAGATAGGACCTTGTCAAAAGACACATCTTCACGGGAACCGTCACGCTTAATGACCTGCATTCTACTGGGTACTATCTTTCCGGAACCATTTAAGTTCCGCACCCTTCATGACAAATTAAAACGAATACAAATAAATAGGAATGACAAATTACATCGTATTTATTTTTGTACTATTGGTAATCGGCCTCGCCATCACGGCGGCCGCCAAACAGGCACCGTTTGCGAACTACGTGGCACCATCCGCTCCTACGTCACAAAAGAATTGGTGGCGTCGCGATGGCTGGCAGCGATTTGGATACCCTTATTACTCCTTCTGGGAGGGCTTCATCAATCTGAACGATCGCCCTGCAGATGTCGCCTCCGAAAAAGTCGGCAGCCTCTTACTACCCCAACAGTCCAAGGAGTCGGTCGTGCTAGATTATCCTCCTGATACACCGAGTCCTGCCGATCTATACAATAGTGTCCCCTATCACCTTCTTGGCGACGAAATATCCCCTCCACGAGTCAAGGAGACCATCTCCTGTGTCAATTCGCGCTCCTGCTATGCTTCCGATTTTGACCGCATGATTTCCAAGACGGGTACCTATCGTCAGTTGACCAACAACTACAAACGTGGTTATCCTGATAGCTGTTCCTCGCCATACCAGGAGCTTGTTCTTAATTTCTACGAGACCGATGCCATGCATGTCCCATCCAACAACACGGGTGGAAGCGTTAGTGAAGTTGGCTATGGATTGACTCCTGCGACCATCCTCTTGGATCAGCCTGCACGCCTGTAAGTTGCCAGTATCTGACCACATGAAAATCCTCACAAGTCTAATAGAGGTCCATGGACGATATCACCGCGAATCGTATCGTACTTTTCATCCTTCTTCTTATTGTGTTTGGTATTGTGGCTACTCTGCATCTACTCGTAACCCCTTCACTGTATGGTTCCTTTGTCCATCAACTAAAAAATAATACAGGGAACTATTCCACGGGCAACATCCTGATGATGGCAGCCGCTGCAGTAGGACTGTACGCATTATTTGTATTCCTCTTCACTTCAAGGCGAGATCCATCATCGTCGCGTCATGTGAAGAAGGGATACATGGTTTCTTAGAAGGTGATCCCATTACCTCTATGGTTTCGCCATTTTCCTCTAGCTTATGGAACACAATACGACACGGTTCCTCCTTCTTTCGTTTAGGCGCCCGTGTGGATTCAGGCACTGTAAATTCACCGCGTTTTGCTTTCTCTACATCCTCCCAAAAGGTTTCCATCATAGGCTGAAGAGCAACCCACCATTCTTCATTCCGTTTCACACCCTGTTCACTCCATAGCAGCAGCCTCCATGGAGTGAGTTCCACCAACTCTTCCCCTTCTCGGATCGTAGGCTTCCACTCTACATCACAATGAAGAGGACTATATACGTAGTAGAAATCCTGGAAGGAAGACGATGGGAGTGTTTCCATGGAATCCGCATGCCGAACCAGAGCAACTACTCCACTATACCATCCTGGGCCTTCTTTGATGTCCATGTTATTGTATTTGGATGCAAACACCGCCTCAATATAATCGCAGTGTTTTAGACCCGTCACGTGAAGCTGCATCTGCATCTGTGTGTAATAATCCTTGGGAATGATTCCATCCACTTCGCGTGTAACAGGACATTTAATCTCAATCAAGCGACCTGCCCTCTCCCCCTTGGGACAATGGTAGACGAGTCCATCAGGGGATGCGGTACAGCGGGGATCAGCGGGATGATGCATTCGCCCTAACTCCTTTACTGTCACACCATATTTGTCCTCGTATATCTGTTTCACAATAGGCTCAAAACGAATACCCCAGTCAAAGGCACTCATGTAATCCGAGAGAACGGCGAGTGGCTGATTGCGCGGTTGATAGGGTAGCGATTTGGAGACGACAAGTTTGGCGCGCTGACGAGCAGAGGCAAAGAGATTTCCAAGCTCACTTGCAGAAAGAATCGTACTCATTTGTGCATACCACTCAGGAGTTCGCTGTTCGGTTTGTTTTCGCTGGAGTAGCTCCTCAAGGTAGGCCTGCAGGGGTTCATCCAAGGGCTGTGATGGACGATGAGACAGTTCTATGTACCTTGTAAATTGTTCCGCATACATCTCCATAATACGATCCACATATATTTGTTCTTGGTCTGTGAATTCAAAGGAATATGCCAAGGCACTCGCCGCCTCCGTCCATTGCTGAAGTTGTGTAAGATCTTCAGGATCTGGTAACCATTTTTCAAAAAGGGCTATCAGTTCCGTTAATTTTGTATGATATGTCATTCTATCCTAGTATAGGTCTATCCTCTTTTTATTCCTCAATTTTTGTATCCTTCACTTCCACTGATGCGACTTCCTCTCGCTTCTTCTTACGTGTTCCTTCTACTTTGGGCTTTTTAACCTGGAATCCCCACTTGAGTACCCCCTCCTCGGTCCGCTTGATTTCTAGACCACGAATGGCCGTGATCCGTTGCTTGTCCTGGTCATAAATGACCACCTTTAGTGTATTCAGAAGCTTTTTATCAAGCGATTTCTGAAGAAACAAGAAAAAGGCGTCCCTTTCCTCCTTTGTCATAGTATACTGAGGAGTAAGTTCCTCTACAAAGATTCGCAAACGATTCAGACGGAGACCACGCTCAATTCGGTGCCAAGGACGAGAATATGCCTCGCGCGCACTGTCCTCCATTAGTGCTTTGAATGTCTCTTCTTTCTCAGATGTATGGTCCATGTTCCATTTTTTCTGTGTCTTGTGTCGCTGCAATTCCATGTTGTCTATCTATTCAACGCACCTATCGTTTAGATGACTTCATGATTGTGACACGTTCTCAAGAATCACACGCACCAATCGTGCAACAGAAACGCGACCAAGTCGCTCCTTGGAGGGAATATCCAACCAGGAGTCTTTCTGGTCTTGTTTCTTTCCTGCAAAGTAATAAAAATCGCGCCAACAAAAGGTATCTTGATCCTGTGCAGGGAGTTCCTTCCATTTGTAAAAATCGGCGATTTGGGTCTGTTCAGTATCCACTTCACAGAGATGTAATGTATCTACTACCCGAATATCGCCTTTACCATAAATACCATTCGGTTCCAACACATCCTCCTTTGTGCGAAGATGATCATCTTCTTCCCATAACTGGTTACCGCCGATAGTAAGTACGTGAATACTATAAATCGTCATGTTGTTCTGTTTAGATACTTTGCAGATAAATGGTACAATAAACATCTTAAGATAGTACTAAGTAGGTACTTTAAATGGCTCAACCTGTGTATCCTGATCGTCATACCATTGCGGCGTATGAGGCATTCCCTATGCCGCAATTTATGGCACGATCGCGCCGCGAAGTGGACGCGACGGATGCGATCAATGCACGCCAGTTTGAACACTGGCAGACCGATGGCAAATACAGTGTCATGGATCGTCCGGACCTTAATCGTCAAGCACCCTTTTATGATATGCTCCCTAATAACAGTCGGACCAATGACCAGAGTTATCGTGCCCAGCCACGCTACGATGTGGAGGCGGCGCGAGGCGTAGAAAATCCCTATTTTGACAAATACGATGCAACGTTTGATGCCCGAAACATGACACGCGAGTTGCGATCCTGTGTCTACGAAGACAAACACACGGGCTACCTCATGGAATCGGACAAGTTGCTACAGCGGAATTTTGACAATCGTTGGCTCAATCCCACGGTGGTGGCGCAACAGGCACAGGCCGCAGAACAGCTGCGACCCAAGATGGATGATATTCGTATGTTTTATGTGAACAAGCCTATTCCAAATGACAGCCAGACCAAGACATTCTAAAACCCCTTAGGTGAAAGTAAGTTCCACAGGCGTATCATACACCTGAAGCTTGTTCAACGAAGAGGGCGACTGCTTGGTGCGACGACGACGTGAGGTACTACGATTGGAACTTGTACTCGTCGCCGAATTCGTGCTTGCAGCGGAGAGTTCGCTCCTCACCGAGTCGGTAGAATCCGTAGAGGACGCGGTATCACTCTTCGCACTCTTTTGAGCCTGGATAGTGTCTTTGAGATATGCATTGTATCCATTGCGAATCTCCTCTTGATGCTCCTCAATGTAATGCAGAATATTGGACTCCAGTGCCCAACGGAAAAAATTCAGCTTTCCAATGGTGGTGGTGAACGAGTCATGATCTGGAATCTTGAACAGAATTCTCTCTCGGCGGCAATTGGGGTCAAAATATTGCTTGGAGTACGCCTTGAGTTGCCCTTTGTAACTCAGATACACCAGGAACTCTTGACCGTTCAGCGGATAGCGTACGAAGTTTTTACGACTGTATTTG
>Ga0214921_10003877_pt1 | contig 22585 bp, 13 predicted proteins | sample LL1505_MetaG_FD_177992 | JGI IMG/M metagenome (GOLD analysis project Ga0214921, IMG submission 177992) | Freshwater microbial communities from Lake Lanier, Atlanta, Georgia, United States - LL-1505 | ecosystem: Environmental > Aquatic > Freshwater > Lake | place: USA: Georgia | collected... | reverse complement strand
GTCACAGAAAAGTTTTTTGCGTTTTTTTCAAGAGAGTTTTGACTTTTTCGATTTTTGGACATTTTTTTTGTCCATTTTTGAAAATCCCAAACACTTTTCAAACAAAAAAAAGGCTTGTTTCTTGACCGATCTTTTGAAATGGAATATTTTACCTAGGCTTATTTTTGTGTCAGTTGGCAGAAACGGCAATACGTGATGGTAACCGATTTTTCTGGATCGATGTCTATTGAATCGCTTACAAAATTGTGGTTGCAAAGGGTATATATACATTGGTTGCACTCCTCGTGCAGTTGAAAGACCCTTTTCCTCTCTTCTGCGTAAAAATGCATTACTGAAGGTATTACTGAAGTGCTGTCCTGTTCTGTAATATCTCTAATCTCACGGTATGTCTCAAGGATACAGTCCAACTGTTGGATCAGTGTCTCATATTTTGTTCTCATCAATAAAAAATAATTTATGTCCATTTTACTTTTTATTATTCATTCATTGTCAAAAAATGTTTAAATGGTTATTACATATACATAGACCATAATGCAGTTGTGTCTGTCTCCCTTTTGATTAGCTTGTCGACTACCTCCTTGGTTACTTTGAAAGGAAACTCTACTTTCAGTGACATTTCACCTTCAAATAGGTTTGACCCGGGTTTCATAAGTCGGTACAGGTTTATTTTGGTGTGAATAATTTCCAGACACCGTTTCAAATTTCTCACTCCATCCTCCTTGTTACAGTGTGTCTCAATAATGTGGCTGATCACTTCATCCGGAATGATAATCTCATCCTCGTTGAACTTCACTTGTTCGCGAATTTTTGGAAGGAGGTAGCTGTTGGAGATGCAATTTTTCTCTTTACCACTGTAACCCTTTGTTTTAATGCGATACATCCTATCCTTTAGAATTGGATTAACCTTGCTTTCGTCGTTATAACTGAATATAAAGAGACATTTGCTTAAATCAAAATTTATTTCTGCAAAATATTTATCGTGAAACTGTGAGTTCTGTGACGTATCCGTCAAGTGCGTTAGAATACCGACGATCTCTTCACCCCTTGGGGTCGCACTAATCTTATCCAATTCGTCAAAATAAATCACAGGATTCATACAGTTGCAGTCAATGAGGATCTGAACTATTTTCCCCCAAGTGCTGCCCTCGTATGTGTAACCGTGTCCCTCTAAGAAACTGCTGTCTGTAGCCCCTCCTAGTGCAATGAATGCAAACGGACGGTTCAAAATTTTACTGATCCCTTCCTTGACCAAGCTTGTTTTTCCAGTCCCTGGAGGCCCATGGATGGCAATCGCGGTTCCAATCGCCTTTGGATTGATGAGGAGTTGACCCAACATCTGCATAATCTGCATTTTTGCATCGTTCAGTCCATATACCGCATTGTCTAGGGTGTGTTGTGCATTCTCCATAAAATCGTGACATTTATCCACACCATCTTCAAAAGATATCGGCAGGTCCTTATAGTTTGTAAACGGAATACGCATAAAAGTGTCGACCCAATTTTTAATCTTGTAGAAGTCGCCCGTTCCAGGATCCATGTATTTCAGGGAATTGATTTTCTTCATTGCGGCAGCTTTGAACTGGACTGGAATGTCAGATTCTAACAATGTCATACGGTACGGTTTCTCAATCCTCGTAATCTTGTTAATCTCCCTGAGCTCTTTTATGAGTTTTTTCTGGTTCTCCAACTCTAATTTTTCATAGAATGCAAAGTCGTTCATCGTATTTTTGTCTTTAATAATCCTCCTGAATATGCGAAGATTTTTATCTTTTTGTTTTTGTTTCTTTTTATCTTTTTTATTCTTTTCTTTTTTCAACTCTTCCTCATAGACGTCAATGCATTTCTGGATAGATTTATCTTTTGGATTTTTAGATAACAACTCTTTTAGCTGGTCCAACGTTTCTGAGGAAATTTCTGTTTTCTCTGGTTTTTCTGTATCCGATTTATCTGTTTTCTCTGTTTTTTCTGTTCTCTCTCTATCTTTACTCGTTTTAGATTTTTTCACAGGTTTTTCTTCTTCCTCCTCTTCGTCAATCCACTCCTCTTCCTCCTCTTCGTCAATCCATTCCTCCTCCTCATCATCATCGTCGTCATCCTCATCTGTAGATACTTCTTCGTCCTCGTCTTCTGTCTCGTCATCATCATCATCTTCATAGTCTTCGTCGTCATCGTCATCCTCATCGTAGTCGTATTCGTCGTCACCCTTACCGCCAATGGTAAAGATAATGTTTATTTTTTTATCCTTCTCGATAATTTCATTCTCATCCTCATCCTCATCCTCTTCGTCTTCGTCGTCTTTATCCAATATTTTCCTTTTCTTTTTATTTGTTACAGTTGTATTTGTTGAAGTTGTTGTATTTTTTGACTTTGTAACTTTTTTACATTTTTTGGAACCCTCCTTTTCTTCGTCGCTGTCCACATCTTCTTTTTCATCCATTTTTATCTTGTTGTCAAGATATTTGGACGGAAATATTTTAGACAAATATTTTCTGAACTCTTTGACATTTATTTCATCGTTTTCTGAGTCACTGTATTCGTTGTCGCTCTCTGGACCAGAATTTCGTTTTTTTTTAAGTTGTCCTTTGGACTCCTTGTTTTCTTTATATTCCCTTTTAGGTGATTTGCATTGGCTGTCACGTGACATATTGTATAATAATATATCTTATTTTTTTAATTTTAAACCCTAATTTTATTTATTTATTAGTGTAAAAAAATTGATTTATAAAAAAGAATATAAATCTATCTTACTATAGTATAAGAGATGTCAAGATTTTCAAACTCAAATATGCAAATGAATTGCTCTAAAGTGATTGGCGTCCAGTTCAGCATCCAGTCACCAGAGGAGATTAGAAAAGGGTCGGTTGCTGAAATAACGAGCAGGGACACCTATGTCAACAATAAACCGGTCATAGGTGGACTGTTTGATCCGCGAATGGGTGTTCTAGAGCCTGGACTGATATGCCCCACGGATGGTCTGGACTATATGCAGACACCTGGATACGCCGGACACATCGAACTTGCCAGACCCGTGTTTTATATCCAGTATTTAAGCACTGTATTGAAAACAATGAGGTGTGTCTGTTTCAAATGTAGCAAACTCTTGGTAAGCAAGGATAAATACAAACAGGCACTAAAAATGCAGGGTGAGGCCAGATGGAAGTATGTCTTTGCACTCTGTAGCAAAGTCAAACGTTGCGGAGACGACAGCGAAGATGGCTGCGGAACACTGCAACCCAAGACCATCCGTAAAGAGGGTCTAGCTACTATATTTGCGGAATGGAAGAATGAAGGCCCTGAGTCGGAACCCATCATTATAAAAGTGTCGCCTGAAATGGTGCTGAAAAATTTTAAACGGATATCTGACGACGATGTCTCCTTTATGGGGTTCAGTCCTACTTTTTCGAGACCAGATTGGATGATTTGTCAGGTGATGTCTGTACCGCCTCCTGCAGTGCGACCCTCTGTGAAACACGACGCACAACAGCGGTCCGAGGATGACCTCAGCCACATTTTGGTGAACATCATTAAGACCAATAAGACGCTTCAGGAGAAAATACAGAACAATGCGCCTGCAAACGTGATAGACGACTGGACGACCGTCCTGCAATACTACGTTGCCACTCAGGTAGACAACAAGATCCCGGGGGTAGCCTCTGTAGCGCAGCGGTCTGGTCGTCCGTTGAAGTCCATCAAAGACCGTCTGAATGGGAAAGGAGGGCGTATGAGAGGCAACCTGATGGCAAAACGCGTTGATTTTAGTGCAAGGTCTGTCATCACTGCGGACCCCAACATTTCTATAAAGGAGCTTGGAATACCGATGAAGATTGCTAAAAACATTACCAAGCCGGTCGTAGTAAACAAAATTAACAAGGCGTTCCTAACAAAACTGGTTCAGAATGGAGCCGACGCGTGGCCCGGCGCAAAAACACTTGAAAAAAAGAACGGAGAAGTGATTACACTGCGTTACTACCTGGACCGTAATTCAATTACGATTGAAGAGGGCGACATCGTTCACCGTCATATGATGGACGGGGATGCTATCCTGTTCAACCGTCAACCCACCCTCCACAGAATGAGTATGATGTGTCACATCGCACGAATTATGAAGCGAGGAGATACGTTCCGAATGAACGTTGCCGATACTAAACCATACAATGCGGATTTCGATTTGTAAATTTTCCTTACGATAAATGGTAAGGAAACCTCTGGTCGAAAACAGGGAGCGTGAAAAGCGTGCTACTCCCTAGTCAAATGTTTCTAAATATTCTATTCTTAAAGCACTTAAAGACAAAAAGTGCAACAGAATTTATTCACAAACTAAAAGAACATTTGGCGAAACACCTTGATGCGGGAATCCCCTTAGAGCCTATTTGCTACCACTCACAGATGGAAACACCTGTGAGGAACTCAGTTAACAGCTGAACCCAACGGTAATAATGCAAGGGATTGGGTGATCCGCAGTGTTACTTCCTAACGTCGTTTAGCAGACAATGGAAGGCATTCAGAGACTGAACGGGTGTTGGTGAACAATGAAGGATTAGCTATCCCGAGTTTGCTTAAGATACAGTCCGGCCCTCTTGGAAACATTAGGGGATCTCACCGGGAGATGAGATGAATTTACACATGCCGCAGGACCCAGAGTCCGAAGCGGAATTAAAAAATTTGGCAGCGGTTCCATACCAGATAGTCAGCCCTGCCAACAACAGCTCAATCATTGGTATCTACCAGGATTCCATGTTGGGGTCTTACCAGTTTACCAGACCCAATATCCGTTTTACACCGCGTGATGCAATGAACCTGTTGATGATGTTCAACGGTGTAAACGAGAAAGAGCTGATAAAAAATATACAAGAGAATGCGAGTGTCTCCAATTTTGAGATAATGAGCCAGATTATGCCACCACTCTCTATGAAATACAAAACGAAAGCATTCAAAGAAAACGACGACGCGAAAACGTCCAATGCGGTCATCGAGATAAAAAATGGTACATACGTCCGCGGACAGATGGACAAGAGCGTTCTCGGTGCAGGAACCAAAGGATTGTTGCAACGCGTATGCAATGATTTTGGAAATATGGCCTCTGCCAAATTCATCGATGACCTTCAGAATGTAGTCACCGAATATATGAAATCTTCGGCATTCAGTGTAGGAATAAGTGACCTGATCTCGGACCAGAAGACGAACGATGAGATTATCAATGTCATTACAAAGAAAAAAACCGACGTCAAAAATCTGATAGACCAGGTCCAGATTGGAATATTTGAAAACAACACTGGAAAAACAAACGAAGAAGAGTTTGAGACACAGGTCAACAGCATTTTGAACCAAGCCACGTCCGAATCCGGCAAGATCGGTCTCAAAAGTTTGAACAAGGACAACCGATTTGTCATTATGGTGAATGCGGGTTCAAAAGGGTCCGACCTGAATATTTCACAGATGATTTCTTGTCTGGGACAACAGAACGTAGACGGCAAACGCATACCTTACGGGTTTGAAAACCGGACGCTGCCCCACTACACCAAATACGACGATTCACCGAACGCGCGCGGGTTTGTGGAGAGTTCTTATATCAATGGACTTACTCCTCAGGAGCTGTTCTTCCACGCGATGGGTGGCCGCGTTGGCCTCATTGACACTGCAGTAAAGACGTCTACCACCGGATACATCCAGAGGAGGCTCATCAAAGGCCTGGAAGATTTGATGGTAAACTACGATATGACGGTCCGCACCAACAAAAATAAGATCGTTCAGTTTGCTTACGGAGATGACAACATTGACACGACCAAAGTAGAAAACCAACCGATAACTCTCGTGTCTATGAGCACTCAAGATATTTACGCGCACTTTCTCGTCCCGGAAGAAACGGGAAAAATAAAAACAATGACCAACATATTCTTGAAGAACGTGTATACCAGATACAAGAAACAGCTGTCCGAATTTATGGAAAAGACACAGACTTACATTGATTTAATGATTGAGAAGCGCGACGCCCTTATAAAACACGTGTTCAAGAACAAGAGTGACAGCGTAGTCAACTGTCCGGTAGCCTTCCACTATATCATCCATAATATTCAGGGACAGTGCAACATATCCATATCTTCCCTGGTAGACCTCACCCTGTTGGAAGCCTTGGAAATGATCGAGCACTGTTTTAATAATTTGAAGAAGATTTATTATGCACCGCCGACAGAACTCTTCCGCACGCTCTACTTCTATTACCTGTCTCCAAAGGACTTACTGGTTGTCAAGCGGTTCAACCGATCCGCACTGACCCTCTTACTGAACACCATCACGATGGACTACAAGAGAGCGATTGTCGCACCAGGAGAAATGGTGGGGATGATTGCCGGACAGAGCATTGGTGAGGTGTCTACCCAGATGACACTCAACACCTTCCACTTTGCAGGAGTTGCGTCCAAGTCCAACGTAACCCGTGGTGTTCCCAGGATTGAAGAGATACTCTCACTCTCAAGCGACATCAAAAACCCCTCTTTAAGCGTATACTTGAACCGCGACGACGAGAAGAGCAAAGAGAAGGCACAGACGATTATGTATATGTTGGAACACACCAAGCTGGAAGAAGTTGTCAGAAGCGTAGAGGTCTGTTTTGATCCGGATGACTTGAATTCAATGATTGCTGAGGACAAGGATACCATTGAACAGTATCGCGCGTTTGAAAATATGATTGAAGAATGCAACGAGGCACCTTTGAACACGGACGAGAACGAGAAGTCAAAATGGATTATTCGTATGGTAATGGATCCGGAAGTGATGTTGGAAAAAAACATTACTATGGACGACATCAACTTCACACTGAAGAGCTCTTTTGAGAACCAGATCAGCTGTATATATTCGGATTTTAATGCAGACAAGCTGATCTTCCGTATAAGGTTGAACGAAGTGTTGAAGAACAGCACAGGAAAGGGACAGAATAAAACAAAAGTGAACCCTCTCGACCAGACGGACCAAATCTACATCCTTAAGAACTTTCAGGACCATCTCTTGCAGAATGTGGTGCTGAGGGGAATAAAGGGTATAAATAAAGTCATCCTGCGTAAAGTGGTCGACAACATGGTGGAACACAACGGCGTCTATAAAAAGGAAGAGATCTGGGTCCTGGATACGATCGGAACAAACCTTCTGGATGTCCTTGGACTAAACTTCATAGACAACAAGAGAACCTTGAGCAATGACATCGTAGAGATCTACAACGTTCTAGGGATTGAAGCCGCGAGACAGGCAATATACAACGAGCTGGTAGAAGTGGTAGAGTTTGACGGCACCTATATCAACTTTCACAACTACAGCGTGTTAGTGGACAGGATGACTTACACGGACAAGCTCATTTCTATATTCAGACACGGAATAAACAACGACAACATTGGACCGATCGCAAAAGCCTCCTTTGAAGAGACACCGGAGATGTTCCTGAAGGCGGCAAAACACGCAGAACTGGATACGTTCAGGGGTGTGTCTGCGAATGTGATGTGTGGTCAGGAAGGGTTCTTTGGCACGAGTGCATTCCAAGTGATATTAAACATTGAAGAAATGCAGAAATTAGAGGCATCCAGCGACTACAGATTGATGGATGTCAATGAAGAGATAGAAAAATTCTTTGGAGACGTTCAGAACCCGTATGACAAGTGTAGCACCGATAAGATTGCAATTCAAAACAATGTCACTACTATACACGCGGAAGATATGGGTGAAGACAACGACTATGACCCTGGATTTTAAAATTATAGGATTTTAAAATTATAGGATTTACAAATTTTGTTTATATAGTTTACAGATTATAATATAATTTAATATTTTTATATATTATAAATGCCTTCTAATAGATCAGGAGCAAGATCACGCATGGCGAATATTGGAGCAGTCTATAATTTTGAGAATGCACGAAATGGTGGTAAGGGTCCAGGATTTTTTTTAGACAAATTTGTAAATCGAACAATCCGAACAAATCGAACAAATCAAATAAATCAAATATTAGAAAAAAAATATGATTTATCAATATTCATTCTGTCTGATGAATTATCGATTGAAGCGATTAATACATTTAAAGATAAAAACGAATTAAAAATACAAAAATTTTCATCAACAACTGTTATGTCAAATATCAACGCTATAAAACAAAACATTAAAAATGATAAAAACAGAAAAATATTATTAGTTGACGAGACATTTAGCCAAAATTTTACAGATATAAAAATACCATTTTTTGTTATTGATAAAAATAATTTAAATTTAGGTAATTTATCAAATTTTATAAATTTAATGTTATTTTATAAATTAAAAAAAAATAATTAATTTATTTACTATTATTATAAATGTCTGAGAGTCCAGTTATTCAAGAGATCGATGATTTTTACTGCTTTGCTGTTTTTGACCCTTCTACAAAAAAGTTGTTGTATTCCAAGTATAATTTTGATTTTCCTAAGTATCGGTTAGATAAGGGTATATCGGATGCATCCGGTAACAGTGCTGTTTTTCATCATTTTTTAACATTAAATGTAACAGATTTATGGAAGCCATTCACTGTAAAAAATGAATTAAAACAATATTTTTCAACAATAACTCCTGAAATTCAAGAATATTTTGATTTGTATAACTATGTTTTATGGGATTTTAATTTTCGAACACTTGAAACACAGATAACTTGGGATACAACAATGAAAAATCAGTTTGACCTTATATATTACGATTATGTTACTGAGATACCTATTGTATGTGAATTTTTACACGATGATGGAGACAGTATCTTAAGTAAATACAATTTTGATTTTGATAGGTATTCACTCGATTTCAATGTTTATGGAAGTAAAGTGTCTATATTCTATGATTTATTGTTACGCATTACGTTTTTGTCTGGTAATACATTGGGATACATTGGATACAACAACATTCCTGAAAAATTTAAAAACTATTTTTTTACAGATGGTTCAAGTCAAACTCAGCTGTCACAATATTTAGAAAAGTATTCAGTATTTTCTTCCTTTACCAATGTTAAACGTAGTATAGAAAATATAGATTTTGATATATATAAAACATATATTGAAAATCGCGGTAATATTATTTTTAATTCAACAAGAGACGCCAAAATATACTATTTAACAACAGGACAGTTTCAACAGGATGTAATTACATTTATTAGGGATAAAGATGATTTAATTAAAGAATTTTCAGATAGTGTTTGCACAGTTATTTCAACCAATGATTATGGTACTGGATTTTTAATAAGGGGGCCAACTGAGGCGGATATTAGAAACGGAGTACAACAAATTTATTTAGTTACTTGTTATCATATTATAGAGACATCTGATAAAAACACTTTGTTTGTGAGTTGTAATTATAAAGGGAGTACAATCCAGTTAATGTTTAGAATTATAGGGTTTGATAGACATTCCGATATATGTATTTGTATGTATGATGACACTTTACCTTATAACGCTGCATTTTACCCAGAGGATGAATATAATATAAGAGGAAATTTAAAATTAATAAATATAATTAGTGATATTAAAAATTATATGGGAGAAAAAATTTGTACAGTTGGTAATCCATCCTTAATAGACAACGAAAGTTATATGGAAGGAATAATTATGGATACAAAATATTCTGGTAATTTTGATGATATGGCTGTATTATCATACCCTGCGACTATTTTAACAAATATGCACGTTTCAATTGGACAATCCGGATCACCTGTATGCGTAATAGATGAAACCAATAAGTTGCAGTGTATAGGTATGATAAATTCTAAAACTGGAACGAGTGCACAATATTGTGTAGCTATAAATAATAATTTGTTTAAATCGATTGTATTTAATGGTATAAGTGCGTGGTTTTCATTACTTCGTAAATATGGTAAAGAAGATTTTGAAAATTTAAGGTATTACAGTCAAAACATTTATCCAAAAAAATGGTTGGGAGTATATTTTTCTTATTATAATCCTGTTTATTCTTATAGTAATACTAATGAAACACCAGAATTAAAAAGTTTTCCATACGTAGGAGGTGTCTTAATTCACGATTTTATTTTAGCGTTTAATAACAATACCAAAAAATTTGTAACTAATTATGATGGTTTGAGTGAGCAAAACATTACAAAAATAGATACACCACTCTTAAAAAGTAAGATGTACTCAAATTTTATTTTATCTAATAATGTTCCTATTGTATTAAAGTCAATTAAAATATATGATGGGGTAAATGGAGAATATCAGACTTTCATGTTAGGTAAATATGCAAACCAAGTATCAATGGATTGCATTACGTTCAATTTTATACAGAATGGAACAGTTGAGAATAGTCCAGAATTCACAAATTTAGTTTATCGTAAATTTCCAAAAATAACATTTGAATATTATTATTATGACGGTAAATTATGGAATTTAGAAACTGAAGAAATTGGTGGTAACGATGAAACTTGGTATAATATATACAAGGATTCAATAGGAAACACATTTTATCAACATAAATGGGAGTTTCCATTATTCATTGCTCCTTATTTGGAGCCATTTTGTAATATGTCTTCTTTAATAAGTGGTAGGTATGATGGCAATCAGAGAAGTGGTAGGTATGATGGCAATCAGAGAAGTGGTAGGTATGATGGCAATCAGAGAAGTGGTAGGGCTAATAAGTACACACCAGGTAGGACGACAGAGACAAGTCCTTAATCATCATTTTGTAAATCTTTGCAAAAAAGCTTCAATCGTCGTATGATTTTCAATCGCCTCATATATTCTCTCTACACAATCACTGTTTATTTTGTCGAGAGAAATAAAAGTAGACCCTGCTTCACTCCGAACATTTTTATATTTTGGTTTTGTATTTTTACTCGGTGGCAATTGTGGTAAAACAATGAAAGCAAACTCCTCGTTCTCACGGTTTCCGTATCCAAGGAACAAATTCTTACCTTCACGACTGAATAGGTTAATCGACCCATCTGAAATAAAAATGGTTGGTATTTGATATTTATCAACGAGAACCCACAAATCTAATGTTGTCAAAAAATAGGAGTCTTCGTTAATAAAAAGAGAAAAAAGGTCCATACCTGATTTATCGAGTTTTACTGTTTCTCCCATTTTTTTACATTCACCGTTTTTTTCACGAATTAATATGTGTAAAATTTTATCCTTGTATTTTTCCAAATAAGGACGATACGTGTCTACCAAATCGGTTTTAATCTGGTTGGTTGTCAATGTTACACCTTCCTTTTTATGGTAGAGGTCAATAATAATCTCAAACGTGCATAGAACGCTTTTCTCGTTCCCATTCCCGTATTCATATTCATAAAATTTTTTTGGAAAACATCCCTTCCAAACTTTAGAGGTAACACTTTTTTTCTCACTATTTACACAAATTACGTCGTCTTTCGAATGACTTAACTCTTCTGGCGAAGAGAATGTATTCTCATAGGCTTGGGATTTAACGGGTTGAGCTTCGTCGTGTGACACATATTTTGCATATTTGTTTGTGGACGCTGGAACCAAGCTGTCAAAATAGTCTTGGGTCAACAAAGACTGGATCAAAATAATCTCGTTGTCCCTTAAGTTATAGCCAATGTTTCCGAATGAGAGATATTTATGAGGTTCCAGCATAAACGGTTTAATTCTGGCGTAACGGATAAGCTCGTCTGCCAGACGGCTGTAATAAATTGGGTCATTCATTTTTTTCGTTATCAGATTTTTCTCAGGTAGGATCAGATTGCATTTGCCACTTGTTGTGATTGCACAAAGGTTGGGTGTAGCACTGCACGTTTCTGCATCCTTCACAATACAGGTAGACACTTCGCTGATGAGTTTGTAATAGTTCTCATCCCCGATAAACTGAATTTTATCTTCTACAAGCTGTCTCAGATACCTTTCAATATTCTTTAATTTTTCAGGATAGATAATGTATTCTTTCAACATTTCATTCTCTATCAAATGTTTCATCTCCGAGTTTTCGTAATCGTTCATCATAATTCGGACGGTGTTTCTGAAGACATTGTAAAAATTAGTCTCCAGACGTATTTTTTTAATGTAGTCTACGCGTTCCTTATCTACGTCGGTTTCTGTCGTAAAGAGGACTTCACTCTGCATCATAGGAGTTTTTGTTGGGTCGATAATATAGTTGTCGCCGACGGATGGTAATTCTGGTAAATTAGTAGGGATTTCAGCCAGTGTCAACGGTTGAGAGAGCTGGACGAACTGGTTTGTCTCGGTAAGTATTCCAACAACGTGGTCGTCTTCTACTACCTTGAACATTGGTTGGCAAGGAATAGAGTTATTCACAGTTGTACCCTTTTTTTTTAGTTTCATTAAGAATTCCATGGTGTCTTTGTATGTATTCCATAAGTCAACGTCCGTCATAAATACGTAATCGATACCTTTTAATGTGTCGTCCGTGTCGTCCATATTGGAAGGATAACAAGGTATAAATCCGGTTTTAAAGGTTTTCGGTTCTCTAGCAGTTATTCCAATCACTTTATTGTTAAAATTGAGGACTAGTTTTTCCACTTTATACTTGTCTCCCTTGTAACCCGTCAAAATTTTCACTAAGTCTAACAATAACAACCCGCGTTTCATCCTGTAGGAATTTGGGATGCTGTCCAATGGTCTACATATTGTATTAAAAAAAGGGTTCACTATATTTTTAAAAATAGATAACATTGCTGGTAATAATTCTTTTTTATTTTCTTCTTCAAATTTACATACCTTTTTCCCGTTTTTAATATAAGAATAAATGGGTTCATAATATTCATCCTTTTTTAATATAAAAATAGTGGGTTTTCTTGACTGGTAAAACTGGCTGGAATAATGGTTTGTAGGACAGAGTATGCTGACATTGTTTGTGATGTCGTCGTCGTTCAGCTGTAAAATAACGAGGTTGACCCCTGTTGTAAAGAGGTTGGGATTAGGCATACTTACAATGTCCCATAGGTAGGTATGGTCGATCACTGAGCTTGGGTCCTGCAGAAAACGGACAAAGTTTTCAAACGCGGAGACAACTTTTGTGAAATACATTTTTTCTTCCGACTTACTTTTATCTATTTTTGAATAAATCTTGGTATCCCTGTATTTTTCAAAATCTACTTCTTTCTCTGTGTCTTGAAAATCAGTAACTAAATTTCCGTTCTGGTATTTCATAAAATTGTCTATTGTTAGCGATTCAATAATATATTGTTTCATTCTTTTTATATCTAAAATTTCGACGTCCTTTTCTTTGACTTGTTTTTTTTTAACGGATTTTCCTAGTTTTCCTGGTTTTCCAGGTATTCCAGTTTTTTCTTCATAAAATAAAATGTCTGAAATGCAAGCTATAAAGGATTGATTTTTGTTAACTTCTATACCATGACGCAATAAACAAGGGTAGTCGTCTTTTATGTTGGTATTGGTTTTACTAATTTGACAATCTGTGTTTGATATGTTTAGCATAGATTGAACTTCCACGGGTAAGTATCCCCATCGCCCTGGCTCCAAAGGAAATTTGTCAGGTCCTTTAATGTAGTTATCTTCTGTTACAGGATGTAATTTTCCCTCTTCTTCCCCTTCTTCCTCTCCTTCTCCTTCTCCTTCTTCCCCTTCCCTGTTAGCCTTTTTTATTCTGGTACATTTTTTCATTGCGGTTAAACGTCCTGCCGTATTGTATTTGTCAAAACAGCAAGGGAGACAGAAACCGTCCGGATGTGAGTCGGGTATAAGGCTTGGATATTTTTTAGGCATTGTGGCGTAGATAAAATCATCAAAATTTATTTTATTTCTCTTCTGTGTATCTGCATAGTTAAATGTTTCCATCATACTTTTTTCACTCGTTTTTTCTTTTAATTGGGTCAATGCGGTTTTGTATTCGTCAAAAGTTATAAATCCGTCGCTGTCTTTGTCGTTTTTATTGAAGACATCCCTGTATTGTTTTATCTTTTTGTGTTCTGGTTTGTAAAACTCGTAAATGTAATGTCCTGGTTTTACTTTTTTCTCTCCTTTTGGCAATACTTTTCCACACGTAGGGTGAACCAATTCAGTTTTACCGTCTTTACCTTTCACCTCTCTCAAGTCTTTTGGGTCAATCACTGTGTTTGTTTTTAGACACCAGTATCTAGGGCAGATATAATTGTATTGTTTTTTTGGGTTAGAACCATACCGTACCACATCTTCTTCCCTCAAAAAGCCCGGGTGTTCTCTGTTAATATTTTCGAGCTGGTCGTCTGTCAAAATAACGGGTTGTCTTCTCATATTGGAACTGCACGTTCTAGGATAAGAGTTGAATTGTTTTGTGTCTTCTTTTATTATTAATACAGGGTCTTTCTTTTCGATGAGGGATTGAAAATAATATGGTTTGTTTAATTTCATTCCGTCAATGTTTCTTACTTCATCTTCTTCATCCTCTTCTTCATCCTCGTCCTCTTTTTCATCCTCGTCCTCTTTGTCATCCTCTTCTTCATCCTCGTCCTCCTCCTGTTTTAAAACTGGATTTAAAACAGGTATATTTTCACTCAATGGTTTTTTTTGAAATGAAATTAATTCTGTCGGTTGAGAACTTTCAGAAGAACGTGTAGATGTATCTTCTGAAACAGGTTCTTCTACTTCTTCTACAGGTTCTATTACTTCTTCTACAGGTTCTATTACTTCTTCTACTTCTTCTACAGGTTCTATTACTTCTTCTACTTCTTCTACAGGTTCTATTTCTTCCTTTTCTTCTACAGGTTCTATTACTTCTTTACCTTCTGAATTAGATAATTCAGAATCTTGTAATAAATCAGACCCAAAAGAAGAGAACTCAGTGTCAGATACACTTGATTTTTCAGTAGGGATTGATTCCTCAGACACAATGGAAGGTTCAGTAGGGATAGATTCATCAGACACAATGGATGGTTCAGTAGGGATGGATTCACCAGACACAATGGATGGTTCAGTAGGGATGGATTCACCAGACACAATGGATGGTTCAGTAGGGATGGATTCACCAGACACAATGGATGGTTCAGTAGGAATGGAATCACCAGAGTCAGAAGATACATCTGAACCTTGTCCCCCCTGTAAATCTTCTTCTGTAAAATCTTCGTCATCCTCATCAAAAAACAGACTTAATGCACCTTTTGGCTTTTCAATAGGAACAGTAAACCCGGCACTGTCGTATATATCCTCATCCTCATCCTCAGATAAATCTAAGCTCTCTGCAGATTCCTCAATTGAGGACACTATGTCATTTATAGAGAGCTCCTCGCTATCCCGTCCAGAACATATTTGACTTATTTCTTTAGAAGTATACGGAATGCTTTTTTTATCCTGAGTTAGGCGTATCATTGTATCCAGATAGATTGGCAACGTGTGTAAATAGTTGATGTTATTTATATTTTCGGTGGTGATAGTGATAATACCTGTCTCCTTTTCCAATGTTATCGTTGTTTTAAAACCTGGATTATTTTTAATTTTAATGTCGCTTTTCCTTACACCTCTCTCTACCTCTAATTCGTTTGCAATTCTTTTCACCATTTCTACCGCGTCATTGCGATTAAGATCTGTAAAATTTTCTAACAGTTCATCAATAATCTCTTGCCCCCTCAGCCCCTGTGATGATTTTTCAAGGATAAACGCTTCTTGGCTGTTAAATTTGCTGTAATTTGATACGCGTTTAAACCTTAGATTGATGGTTTCCCCTTTAAATTTGTTTGTCTCATTTATAAAAATACTGGATAAACAGTTTGTGTATGGGTCAAAGTCAAGAGGTTTTTTAATTGCCATTCTGGTCTCATAGGTCAACTGCTTAATCTCAATATTTTCGTCGTTTAAATCTTCAAAGTCCGTTAACTTATATCCGCTCTGTTCCAATACAATTTTAATTTCATAAATGAAAGGGTTGACCGTCTCCTTAAAAATACGGTTGATTTCATCGATAGTCACCACCTGTTTAAATTCGCTGGTTATTGTGATGAAGCCGTTCTCGTCAAATTCGCAAAATAAGACCTCTTCGCCGCGTTCAATGTATACCCCGACTGATTTGTTTCGTGCAATAATTTTCATTAATTTGAATATGGATGCTTTTTTGAGAAACGGTATTTTCCTTCCATCCACTGCAACTTTTTCAGTGAAAAGCCGGTAGACGTTCTCTTGGCGGGAAGACGGGTTGTATTTTATCAATGGATTATCTTTAGTGGCGTGTATGACTTTGAATATGATTTCAAGAGGTATCTTAATATCGATGTCCGGACGGATCACTGCCTTGATGTATTTTATTCCCTGGCTAACATAATTTAATTCTGTTTTTCTTAATTTATGGGCATTATAAAAAAAATCAATTGTTTTAAATGTGCTGAACACTCTATCGTTCAATATTTTGCGATTATTTTCAATAAACGACGGTTTAACCTCTTCTAAATCTTCCAAATTATTAATATTCTTGTTGTATAAGAAAGGAAAATATATTTGAACGGTTGATTCCTGGGATACGTCCTTTTCACTCAAGTATGATAACACATTCTCGGTTAGACATACATAAATGGTGTTGCTGTGTAGTTCTCCGCTGCTTAAAAGAAGTTGGTTGTTCAGGGTTGACAACGATTTGCGTGTGTTCTTTTCAAAAATGCTGTCGTATCCGTAGACGGAGTATGGGTTACACACAAAAGGATACTCGTTTTCAACAATAAAAAACTTTTGACCGAGGACTTTGTTTACCACATATTTTTTATCGTTAAAATTCATTTTTAACACGTCTTCAAACGTGTATGTATCCTTTTCTTCCGGAAATGTATACGGGTCGCCGTTTTCGTCGCTGACAATGTTGAGAATAAACTGGTCCAGTCTTACTTTTGTGAGCTCCAATTTGCCGTTCTGTGTGAGGGACTGATAGACCGCAATCGGATTAAACTTTTCAAGTTTTTGACAGAACATATATATCTCTTCTATGGAGACATTCTTTTTATGTTTTGTAAGTTCGCTCAGAATTTTAATTTTAATGGTGGCAATGGAATCGTCAAAATTGATGCGTTCTTCAGAAAAGGTTACAGAAATATCACCCGAATTTATCTCTGAAATTTCGTCTTCATTGAAGATTTCTTGTAGCTGTTTATCCACTTGACCTTTACTTTTAGGATTAGGTGTCGAATTTTTCTTGCCGTTAAAAACAAAAATAGCAGACACTCTTTCGTCTTCTAACAGCTTTATTTTGTATATTTGGTCTAAATTTTGTGATTCCGACATATATATAAACCGGTTATTTAATTTATTTTTAACAAATAAACAAATTAAATTTACACAAAATCGTAGTATGGGTTGTCGTTAATGGTCATTCCACAATACTCCTGTGGGTTTTTTTTGTAGTCAACCGGATTGTATATACCTGATTCCTTGGCATTCTCTAACAGAAATTTGAAGTTTTGCCAAAACTCCTGTTTGTGACCGATCGATTCCGTCATTATATGAGAAAGCTCGTGGAGTGCTACAAATGTAAGAGTGTTTATGTCTATCAGTTTGTTGCCATCCTTTGTCGTGTTTAAACAGAAGGCCAACTTTTCGCCCTTGTTTTCACTAAATGCGGTCAGCTCGCTTGTGGGAAGTGTCTCATTTACTGCTTTGGGATTGAACCCGTCTACCAGACGTTTGGTGCGAGGATCATTCGGATGAGTTTTCGCCATGTATGCAACCATGTCTTTCATTTTTTGTGTCACTTCGGCTAAAAGGTTGGCAGCTAGTTCCAACTTCTCTCTTTCCCTCACGCAATAACGGTTTCCATCCTTTGAAGCAATAATACATTTAAGGTTGTATGCGTCAGACTGGTAATAAATGGTTAGACAGAAAAAAAGTATAAACACAATAAATATATAAAAAAATATACCGTGTTTTTCCATACATTAGTGTTAGAAAAGGTATTTACAAAATAATATGTTTAGTTATACATATTACAATATTTGTAAATCAACACGTAAGCTAAATATAATGCAAAAAAGTTCTTTGAAAACAAATCAAGAATGTTATACATTATGTTTTTAATCTCATACTTCATCAATGCGGCAATCCCGTAAAGCCCCCATACAGAAACAAAATAATAGAATGTGTTTACACCTATAGTCGTATATTTTGAATAATTTTCATAAATGATGTAAAACATTGCAAAGAATGGTATAAATCCAAAAAATGTAGATATTTTTGTATCCATTAGTCCCAATTCGGAGATGTATCCAAAAAATAACATTAGCCAGTCCAACAATATGATGCTTATCAATGTATATTTTTGTTCATCTATCATTTTCAACAGTTCATAATTGTTGTTTTCTTCTAGGTTTTTTATGTGCAACAGATACATGGAGTAGGTAAACAACATCAATGGAGTTGAAATCATCCAGTCGTAGTATCGAGTTATTGTAATATTCTTAATTTTTGAAAAATTGTGTATCATCCATACGTAAAATGTGCCTTCAATAAAATTAACAATGTATTCAATCCATAACAGAACTTTAACATTTTGTAGTGATGCAGGTACAGGCAAAGAGAGCGCATACGTATCTATTATCGTGGTTATCACTTGAATAATGAATGATATAACTCCTGTGGTGTAGACAAAATCGTTCATATATTTTGTATTTATAAAAATGTGTAAAAAAATATTTGTTTATTTTTTCTTTATTTTTCTTTATATTTATTTATTTTTCTTTATATTTGTTTCTTTTTTCTTTATATTTGTTTCTTTTTCTTTTTTATAAATACCAGGATGGTCTTTCTCTCTTTTTCCATGAAGCAATTTTTTGTTTTTCTGGGGTTTGATAATATCTTCGGTATGATTCTACCGGGTCATCGCATTTACATTCATCGGGCATTGCAAGTGCAAAACGTGTCAACCCACTAGTTGGAAATTTGTCCGCAGATGGTGCATATTTTTTCAGATAAGTTGCAACAATGTATGACTTGTGCATTTTTTCTGCAGGATGATTGTAACGATACTTCCATTCATTGTGCATTTCTTCTACTAGATCAATCGTCCACAAATAATTTTCTAAAGATTGTCGCATCCAGACTGTCACTGGATGATTTTTGTGTGAAATTTTATATAAGGTAATCTCTTGTGTGATACTATTTTCAGGGTCAATCAGTTGAATTGCAGCACACAGCATCTGGACAGCTTCTAGTAATATTTTTATAACATGCTTGTCAAACATGAATTCAGCACATTCCTTGCAGTTCAAAGAGAGAATAAAGAGGTTCATTTTTGATGGTGTAAAATTATTATCATTATAATGCATTAAATTTGAAAACTTATTTTAGTTTCATTTTTTTTTCAAAATATTTATATGTAAAAATAATTATATAAATATTTTTATTGTTATTCAAGAGACAAATAGATATTCAAGAGACAAATAGATTATAAACATATTTATTGTGATCCAGCACCAATCTCAAAGGGTGCTCTAAAAAAATCTGGCTCGATTGTGCTTTGTTGCCAAGGCCCAACATTCAATTGTGGGTTAGGGGGTTCAGAACGGATCTGAAGGTTAGCATTCCTTAAACTTTGTCCGACGGTATCAATGCCAATGTGGTAACCCGCCTTTAAAAGGTTTACGTTGGCGAGCTCACCCTTTCCAGAAGGGTTCAACTGAGCCCATTGACTGTTTGAACTCTTTGGTAAAAGATCAGCAGGGTTTTGAATGTTGGGATTGGAACACGAACTTGGAAGTCCAGGCATGCTCGTTTGAGTGCCGTTTGCAGAAGCAAAAATTTCATTTCCAGACGATTCTGAAGGTTTCACGGCAGAAACAGAAGAACCCTGTATATTGTTGTTCTTGTATTGAGAATTCATACTTGAATTCATTTCAAAACCAGGTTGTCCCTTAGCCCCTAAATAACCAGCAAATGAATTAACTCCGTATGCTACAAATATTAAAATAATGAGAATTCCTATCCCATAGTCGTTCCATTTTTTGCTAAAAGTATCTTTCATTATATAAAATTAATGATAAAATAATTTTAGAATACATATTAATTATTTTAAAAAGAATTGAATTTATAGGTCTTCTAATTCGCTTTCTGAAACATCATCAATTTCAGCATCAAAGTCACTGTCACTGTCAATTAAATCTTCAATCATATATGTTTTCTTAATATTCTTTGCTTCTAAATAGGCAATGATTGCATTTTTTTTGGCTTGTTTTGCTTTATTTCTTGCTTCTTTATATAAATTAAAATAAACTTGGTTTGGTTTTTTTAATTGCATAGGTTTGTCCAAGTCTAATGTGTCTTGGTTTTCTTCTAAATCCAAGTCTAATTCTATGTTGTCTACCTCTTTTAAACTAAATGTGTTTTCCTCAATATTATCAAGTTCTTCAATTTCTTCAATTTCTAAAGACAATTCTTTTGTAGTTATGGGTTCTGTTGCTTGTTGTTCTGTTGCTTGTTGTTCTTTTGCTTGTTGTTCTTTTGCTTGTTGTTCTTTTGCTTGTTGTTCTTTTGCTTGTTGTTCTGTTGCTTGTTGTTCTTTTGCTTGTTGTTCTTTTGCTTGTTGTTCTTCTAATTCTTTTACCTCTTCTAATTCTTCTACTTCCTTTGCTTCTTTTACTTCTTGCATCGTTCCCCTTATGGGTTCAAGTACCTTTGAAGGTTTATTTATTTTTATTAAACATTTGTCAAATTGTGGGTCGTCATCCAGAACTAAAATTTGCTTAAGTTCTATCTCAATCTGAAAATTTCTTGTCGTAAATTTGATACCCTGTATTTCTAAAATAGAAATAATATTGGTTTCTTGTGTAACATTATCCATTGACAACGGTATTTCTTGTTCATTATAAATGTTAATCTCTGGACTGTTTTTGTGATTATTTTTGATGTTTGTCCTTAAGAGGTAGAATTTACCAGATTTATATATTTTAATCGGTGAATTGAAAGCACTCTCAATGTCGCTTTCTTCTAAATCGTTTTGAAACCACGTATTTTTTTTTTCAAAAATTAATTTACGGCAACAAACTTCTAAATTTTCAAACCATTGTATGAGCTCTTCTGCATTTTTATCAAACATCAGATCCATATAATATTTTTTACCCGTTTTAACAAACCCTTGTCTGGACTGACTTTTACAGGTTTGGACGTGTAATTTTTTTTTGTTATTTTCTATTTTAGTAAAATAAGCTCCTCCTTGAATACCGACAGGATGTGCTAAAGATATTTTTGAGAAATCAAATTGTTCATTGGGTTCAACAATATTTTCAATATTCATATTATTGAAAATACAGAAAAATATAAAAATAACAACACGCAAAATATAGAAAATATTTTTATTTTTTTACATAAATGAAAAGTTCATTGGTCCAACAGTGTTTAGATATATTAAAAAGGGAAGACATTAAAAAAGAATTAAACTTGCTTTCTAAGTCAATCATCGAATATGTTTTTTATGAGACCAAACCGATTGTTTTTATTTTTATCCTCTTTATATCAACCATGTTTATTATGAATTTGGTAATATTGATTATACTCATTTTACTCTTGAATAAAAGATAAAATTTTATAAATTTATAAGTTTCAAAAAAAAATGAAATCCTTTTAATGCTGTTATTTATATAACAATTACACAATACCAAACATTAAATTTAAAATGTCACACAACGAATGCCCAATCTGCTTTGAACTTATTGTCTCTGGAATCAACACCGTTACTACAGAATGTGGACACGCATTTCATACAAACTGTCTTATGACTAGCGTAGCACACAATGGTTTCGGATGCCCTTACTGCCGTTCTCAAATGGCGACTGAAGTGAGAAATGCAGACGATTTTGACGACATAGATGATGAGGATGATGAGGATGATGAGGATGAGGACGATGACAACAATCACGATAATTATGTCCTTCGAGGACTAAGGTTCTTCTACAATAACTTGGACGGCATAGAACACGATAATGATGACATAGAAGAAGAAGAAGAGGCAGAGAGAGAAATTATAGAAAGGCTTCCAAAACCATCTGCAATTTTCATAGCTGACAAACTTATCGAGCAGAATGTTACTGTAGAACAGCTTATCAAGTGTTTATTGTTGGAACACATTGGTTACGATGCAGAGGATGAAGAGTTTACACGTATAGATGAAACTATCTTTGAAAAAATTCAAAACATTATAAGAACGTATAGACCAGGAGATATAGAAGATAGAGAACATAGAGAGAACAATATGGAGAACAAAATGCAAGTCGTATAAACACTGATGTATACCTACAAATAATACAAATACAGAACAAATGATTAAGAAACTTTTTTATATAGTAATATTTATTTCTCACGTTTAATTATAAATGTCAAAAACCAAACAGAATGGAGGAAGCTCCACAAGTGCAACCAGTTTTGGTGATCTTGTACACGGTACTGGTCCAGAACAGTTCCAGAGAATTTTTTCTTTAGCCAGCCCATACTCAAACAGTTTAACATCATATGTTGGTGCTCAAGGACAAAACTATGTTTCTCCAAATAACTCAACAGATTTAAGTGTCATCCAATCTGCAGGAAGGAGAAGAAAGAGAACTGGAAGAAAAGGAAAAGGAAAGCGTGGAGGGTTTAATCCGATTATCACACAGGGAATAGTTCCAGCAGTAATTTTAGGAATGCAACAGTCTTACAATGCCAAG
>Ga0214921_10003876_pt1 | contig 22586 bp, 16 predicted proteins | sample LL1505_MetaG_FD_177992 | JGI IMG/M metagenome (GOLD analysis project Ga0214921, IMG submission 177992) | Freshwater microbial communities from Lake Lanier, Atlanta, Georgia, United States - LL-1505 | ecosystem: Environmental > Aquatic > Freshwater > Lake | place: USA: Georgia | collected... | reverse complement strand
GCAAAAAATAGTTTGCCCACCACAGGCACTGAAAGCTTGAGCAACGCCGCAAGCGCCCCAACGACAACCAAGCCAGCCCGAGCTGCAACGATCGGAAGCTCTACGAAAAGCACCGAGAGGCCGGAACGAACGACCCACCGAACACCTGAGGCAACATCTCCGAGGGAGCGTTGCAGAACGACGGCGCAGCAGATGGAGCACACAAGGGCCGTAACAACAAAGGTTCCACCGACCCCTAGGCGATCTTGCCCGACCGATGCGATCGAAGCACCGATCGATCCTGCCCATGAAGGTCTCACGACGGCGGCAACCAGCGCCGAGACACCGAACACTAGGGCGATTCCCGCTCCGACAACGACCGCCGCGGAATAAAGACGGGGACGATCCTCATCGGTCTTGATGGTGCGGAAAAAGGCCAGCCACATAAGACCCGCAACCGGTAAGAGCGATACGGCTCCCAGGCTCCCCACCAACAAAGTCGCAACGATGTGACCTGCCGGCCCCATGACGTTATGGGCTGGGACTCTCGGCTGACCCTGGGCGGTGATATACACGTACGAGAGTATACTTGAGAGGAGAAAGAGTCCGCTGGCGAGAAGCAGGAGCGACACGAAGTCACGGACCCAACCACGCGGCCTGAGGGAAGCCTTCGCACCCGCCGCGGCCACCTTAGCGGACTTCTGAGTTTTAGCGCGACTCGTCGTCCGCCGCTTTTGTGGTGCTGTCATGGTAACTGCTCTAGCATGAAGAATAAGCAAACACGGCCCGATCGTACCACTAAGATGCCGTTCGCCCCAGAGGGAATCTGCGCCAAACAGAACATCTTTTTAGGGGTCGCGGCCAGGTTCCTACTTGCCAAACCGATCGGTTTGAAATTGAACGTCCCGTCGGCTGTTTAAATCCTGCAAGGATTGCGTAACCCCCCGCCTAAAAATCTCCTGCGCGGTAATCCAACCAGCTCCGCTCCCATCCCGTCCGAGACGGTCCCCTATCTTGAGCCAATTCTCAGCCATCCCCTCCTGCTGAAAGGCATACTGAGCCTGCCACACCGGCCGTGAGTTCGCGCCGGCATACACAGCCATGCGAAACGCAACCCGGGCTGGCGTACCACCTACTGCAGATCCCTTGAGGTCCTCCATCGTCACTATCTCAGTCTTGAGAACACTATCAGCGCTCCCTTTAGCCCCGTCGACTACCTTCATAGAGAGAGTCTCATCCGCCACCTCCTTTACGATGGAGAGGAGCCCCTCTTCCGAGGTTTCCGATTTGGTGACACCACGAAAAACCGGCTTTTCGATCTTGAGTGAATTTACTGAGAGAAGTCGTTTCGGGTCATCTACCTGCGCCGCCAATGGGGAGACCACGATTCCCCGAGTTGAGGGTGAGGAGCTCGACGAGTGGCGGCTCCCCTTGGACGCGCATCCCGCGACGACCAATCCGACGGCGCTTACGAGCGCGCAGCCTATCCTCCAACCCCCCGTCATTTGTCCCGCTCTCATACCAACAACACTCCTCATTTTTCCATTCCCCCGAACAATAGCCACCTACCGTCGGAGGGTCCAGTGATGCGGACGATACCCCACAAACACGCCTCCCGACACCTCAAAACAACCATCGAAAGTCAAGCAATCGGTCGAAAAAATAGTGCGAATCCTCTCCCCCGAGCGAGCATTCCTAAGGCGCAGAGATTGCGTATAAATTCATGGCCTCCATGCGCGACCTCATACGAACCCTACGGAGGATAGAGGTGCTGTACGTGATCCGAGGTTCCCTCTTGATCTCACACGGGAAAAGGCTTTAGGCTTCCCCCACAAACAGAAAACAGAACATGGGCTCGCTCATTCAGAAAGCAGCTCTTTACTTGGAAAGATGTACTATGACTACCAAAGCTACAGAAAAAATCATCGAAGCTCTCACACAACTCGTTGAGGGATTCGCCGAGCTTCAAGAGAAGCTTGAGGAGGACTACGATCCCGAAGTGGAGAGCGAGTCCGACGATGACGACGCTGATAGCGACGAAGAGGAGGGCGCGACCGGCATCGAGGAAGCCATCGTCACTGAGTTAAAGGCGGCCGTAGAGTCCGTTATCGAGAACGAGGACTGCGCTCCAGAGGATCTTGCGTCCATAGTCTCCGCCCTCACCGGCGCCCTTGAGGAGATCGACCCAGAGGTATTCAGCCACGGCGAGACTGAGGAGGAAGAGGACGAAGACGAAGAGGAGTACGAAGATGTCGACGACGACGACTTCGACGAGGACTACGACGAAGACGAAGACGAAGACGAGGATGAGGAAGAAGACGAGGAAGAAGACGAGGAAGAAGAAGAGGAAGAAGATGAGGACGATGACGATTAGTTCGTAGGGCCCCCCTCGATTCACGTAAAAAAGCCGGGCAGCTAATGCTCCCGGCTTTTTTATTGGGAGCATCGATATGGCCCGCGGGACGCGCACCTACGCCTACGCGGGCAACGACAACGTAGCAAACGGTAGAGCCCGACTCCTGGCCGGCCGTATGACAATCGCAAGAATCAGGGCCTCATCGATAGGAGAACCATGCGCATCGGATTCGCTACGCCACTACTCCGGTAAAAGCCGATACTCCGACCAATCGGTCATCGGGAACTTTTCGAGCGCTCGCTCGATATCCTTACGGGACAGTGCGCGTATCTTGGTAATGGTCTCTGAAAGCGGGGTCGTTGTCTTTCGATAGTTCCACTCAAGTCCGAGTGACATCAAGCGCCCCATCGGCAACTCACCATCGAGAACGATGCGGGCTACGATCTTCGCCTTAGCGCGCTCAAGGTCTGCATCGCTAAAATCCAACGGACGGCTAACGATACCCTTGGCTATCTTTACAACCTCATCAAGCTTCGCCGGCGAGGTGCTCACATACACCATCACACAACCCGTTCCATCACGCTCATCGCTGTCGAAGCTCGCGGAATCCGCCAAGCCTTTATCAACGAGATCCCAATACATCTTAGAACCCGAGGAATCCCCAATAATAGTGGCGAGTATCGAGAGAGCGTATCGTTCCTCATCTTGAGCGCTTGCTCCTTTAGCGAGAAGGACCGCGTGCGAGTGACTAAGATTCTTTCGACGGAATTCCTTATAGACGCTCTTGCTCTCATGTCGTGACACGTCGCGCCCAACCTGAAAGTTACTCCAGCCACCACACAACACCCGCGCATCTGCAAGAAACTCATCGACGGAGAAATTACCAGACGCGGCGAGCACGATGTTAGATGGGGAATATCGACGATCGAAATAAGCCTTCATCTCGTCCCTCGTTACTGCGGAGACCGATTCATCGCTTCCGAGTACAGAGTTACCAGCCGGATGACTTCCGAAGTAATCCTTGAAGGCGTTCTCGAAAAGATAGAAATGGGGACGGTCTCGATAGAGCGCGATCTCCTCAAGGATCACCTTCTTCTCCATCGAAAACTCCTCAGGATCGAGCGCGGGGCGCATCATATCCGAGAGCAGCTCCTGCATCGCTTTAAACTTCTCGGGAATAACCGTTGCGTAGTAGACGGTATTCTCCTCTGAGGTGAACGCATTAGCTTGCGCGCCGAGATTACCGAGCTCCAGGTTAATATCAAGCGCAGAGCGAGTCGGGGTTCCCTTAAACAACATATGCTCAAGAAAATGAGAGACCCCCGACTCACGCGCGGTTTCATCCCGTGCACCGGTTCGAACGAAAAATCCTATCCCAGCGCTGACGTTAGCGGGATTACTCTCTGCCAAGATCGTCAAGCCGTTCGAAAGAACCTCTTTGTGAACTTTAGTTGTCATCTTATAGCCCCTCTTCAGTGAGTCCCGTCGGGATGCTCAGAGCGTGTTTTCCGAGCGTCAATATGCTGCACGGTTTGAACGGATAGGACGCGAGAAAGGAGTCCACACTCGAGACCGTAACCTTATCGATCGCCGCGTTAATCTCCGAAAGAGGTCGCACCCTCTTTATCAGCCACCAATCCTGCGCGTTTGAGCCAGCTCGCGCGCCGGGAGACTCCTCACCCATAACCAGCGATGCCTTAAGATTTGTTCGCGCTCGCTCCAGCTCATCCGCTGTGACGGTACCCTTCAACCCATGGAGCTCCTTCAAAAGGATATCGAGACTCTCCTGCGCACGCTCTGGGGTGGTTCCCACATACGCGGTAACGGTCCCGTAATCGATCGTTGAACCGTGCCTCGCGTATACCGAGTAGCACAGTCCACGCTTCTCCCGGACCTCAACGAAGAGTCGGCCAAACATGGAAGCACCAAGTATGCTCACCGCAAGTTTACCGTCGTAGTATCCCTCTTGGTTAAATCGGACAGAGGGAGAGGCGAATACGATCTGCATCTGCGACGAATCGGAGTCGATATGAAAATAGTCATGTTTCGGCATCAGGCCGAACTGAGGAACCTGAACCTCCCCTCCGCTCCAATCGCCGAAGAAGGATTCTACCGTTTTGATGACCTCGGCCGCCTTCACCTTTCCCGCAATAGAAAGGATCGCCTTGCGTGGGCTAAAGAGGTCCTGCCAGAGCTTGTGCACCGTCTCACGGGTCGTACCCCGGATTCCGTTGGCCTCACCGAGCGAGGGCCGGTTGTAGGGAGCTGGATAGTAACGCTTGGACAACTCCACCATCGAACGACGGGCGGGATTGTCATTGAGGGAGTCAATGTCCTGCATGAGGACGCTCTGAATATTCGGGATCTCCTCCTCGGCAAGGTGTGGCTCCCGCACCATGTAGGACACGAGCTCCAGCGCTCGAGAAAGGGAGTCGCTCACGAGGGACCCACTGAAGGCATACCGATCACTACCCACCCCTTCACCGTGGCGGATACCGAGGTCGTCGAAAGCCTCCGAGAGCTGCCGAGAAGAAAGCGGACCAGCACCTCTACCGATAAGGTCCCCGAGGATAAGCCCCGCCCCGACCTTATCCGCGGGGTCACACACGATACCTCCAGGAATGAGGAGGTCATACGATGCTGACTCAACGTGAGGCATCTCCTCAATAATAACCGAGAGCCCATTTGATAACTGATGCGTTGTAATCATCTCTTCTTACTATCCCCTACAATATCGACAAGGGTCGTCTTTCTTGGTTCCGTAGCGCCAGAGAAGCTTTGATACATCCTCTCCAGCTCCTCACCGAGGAACATCCCGGTTCGCTTCTTAAATACCGCTTCCTTGATGTCCGCCATGGTGATCGTCTCAGGGGCTCTCATCAAGAGAAGTGGCATATCGCGACCGTCCCCGCGCATAATCATCCCCGATTGCTCAAGCGCGTCGAGGCTCGCCTTGAGAACGACAGAGCTGCACCCCAACTTTTCAGCGATCTCCAGCTCATTCGGCACCTCCTCTCCCCGTTGAAACGCTCGCACGATTAGCACAAGGGACTGTACCGCAAGGATCATGGCACCGTCCCCAACCGCCATGAGGGAGCGCTTCCACAAACTTCCCGAGCGGGGGAGGTGTTGGGCTTGATAGGACACCTCGGCCCCAAAGAGCACGATGGTCCATGAAATGTACAACCAGAAGAGGAAGATCGGGACAAAAGCGAATGCCACATACACTCGCTCATAGCTCGCGAATCGTACGAGGTAGACCGCGAACCAATGCTTAGCCGCGCCGAAGAGCAGCGCCGCCATCAACGCGCCGAAGCAGGCCGGCACAACCTTCACCGGCGCTTTTGGAACCAGGTAATACAACGCCAAGAACGCCAAGAAATCGATGAAGATCGGAAGCATCTCCTCATACGCTCGGTTAATCGCACCGAGGCCGGCGAAGAAGGTGTCTACCTTCGCGTCAGTGTAGTAACCCGAGATTGCAAAGAACGGGATCAGAACGATAATAGCGCAGAAGATGGCGAGTCTATCCGTCATCGGGCGCGGTTGGTACACCTGCCACACCTGATTGAGGGTGTACTCGATTGAGTTGAGCAGGAGAACGGAGGTTACCACCAAGGTAAGCAGCACGAGGAAGTTCAAGGTACGCATATTCTCGCTGAACTGCTGCACGTACGGCAGAAGCTCCTGCAGGGTTGATGTGCCCGGAACGAACTGCTTAAAGAGGAATTTTTGAATCTCCGCCATACGCTGCGGGTCTTGAAGAAAAACCGCCAGGACCCCGAAGCAGAGCGCGGTCAGCGGCACCAAGGATAGCAGTGACGAATACGCGAGGGATGCGGCTCGTGAGAACCCGTTATCCCAGTAAAACCGGTCACACGAGGAGATGATAACCCGTGTTAACCATCGGACCTCTCCAAACAGGGCAACTACGCGGGACCGGATAGTTGCGACAACGGGGATTGAAGGTTCAGAGAGGGGTGGATTCATCGAAATATCTGCCATGAGCTTTCTATCCTAGACTACCTTAGGGAAGCGACGCAAAGCTCAATACACTCCCTTACGATGCTGATACTCAAGCGAGCTTATCGATATTCCATGAAAATGCATCGCTAATTACAGAACAATGTCTCTATTTTGACCTTTGAGGTTGCTGAGTCCCATCGAGCATGCGAAAACCGGGGCCGTATCACATCGCTTACTGCGTCCGGAATCATGGATATCACCTGCTCTCATTGCAAGAAAACCTCAACGATCGAACTCGTCAGTGGGCGAGCTGTTCTTTCGTTTCGGGCCACCTGCCCTCACTGTGCATCGGACCTCCACACCTGCCACCACTGCTCGCACCATGATCGGGGGGCTCATCACGAATGTCGAGAGTCATCCGCTGAATGGGTCAAAGACAAGGAGCGTGGAAACAAGTGCGAGTATTTCGTCCCACGAACAGGAAGTGGGAGCGATGAAACGGATGCAAAGAGTGCGGCGAAGTCCGCTTTAGACGATCTCTTTAAGTAGGGACGAGATCAGCTATCCTGCGAGGAGCTCTCTGAGAGTACCTCTCCCCGCTCATTTATCTTCAGCTTGTCCATCTTATATTTGAGGATTCGGCGGCTAATACCGAGCATCTCGGCGGCTCGGACCTGAACGAAGTTCGCGCGTCTAAGAGCCTTCACAATCATCTCTGTCTCGAACATCCGTTCAGCCTCTTCAAACGCGAGCCCCGAGGCGAAACTTTGCGGGGAAGACGCAGCAATCGCACCCCGTTCGCGCACCTTTTTCGGAAGGTCTACTTCCGTCACCACCGTGTTTGGACAGAGCGCGAGGATACTCTCAACCACATTGCCCAACTCCCTGACATTTCCCGGCCAATTGTAGGAGATTAACATCTCTCGCGCCTCGGGTGTGAACGACAGTTCACGTCCACCATACTGACGGGAAAGACGGGCGACGAAATTAGTAATGAGCGGCTCAATGTCCTCGTGTCGATCCCGAAGGGGCGCAAGGGTCAGATTAATCACATTGATCCGGTAATAGAGGTCCTGTCGAAAGGTCCCGTGACGAACAAGCTGCTCAAGATCTTTATTCGTCGCAGTAACGATGCGCACATCTACCCGAATAGGTTTAGAGCGGCCAACTCGGTAGAACTCCTGCTCCTGAAGAAACCGAAGCAATTTCACCTGTACTGCAGGACTTAGCTCTCCGATCTCGTCAAGAAAAAGGGTTCCACCATCAGCAAGTTCGAATTGACCAAGCCGTCGCTCCACCGCATGGGTGAAAGCTCCCTTCTCATGCCCGAATAACTCCGACTCAATAAGTGATTCAGGAATTGAGGCGCAATTAAGCGCGACAAACGGTCCGCTTTTTCGGGAGCTGCGGAGGTGAATTTGGCGGGCTACGAGCTCCTTGCCGGTGCCGGATTCGCCGGTGACGAGCACCGTGCTATCGCGAGATGCAATCGTATCGATCTGGTTGAAGAGGTGCACCATCGCGGCGGACTTCCCAACCATCGGTCCGAAGTCTGCGTCGACGGTCACGATACGAGTCTGAGGAACAACCGACTCCTTAGCCTCTCTCCGTGACGCGACCGCTGCAGCGAGGACCTCCCTCAGTTCGCCGATGTCGAAGGGTTTGTTGAGGTAGTTAAGCGCGCCGTCCTGCATAGCCTGAACAGCGCCACGCACACTTCCCGCACCGGTCAACATGATAACCACGATCTTGGGGTCGAGCTCCTTTATCTGCTTGAGAAGCGAGAACCCATCACCACCAGGAAGGAGCACATCGAGGAGAACCGCATCGGGATGAGGCTCGCGATGAACGAGCGCGAGCGCATCTTCAGCGTTTGAGGCCTTATCAACGTGGTAGGTATCTTTGAGCAGCAACCCGAGCGACGTGCGCACAGACTCTTCGTCGTCGACTATCAGGATCCGTTTCAAACTACCTTCCATGCGCTCCCGTTGGTGATAAGAGACAAAACCTTTTGTGCTGCCTAGACCCATCGATTGGCGGTGGGTCCAATCATAGGATGCCTGTGTGAGCACGCGAGAATCGCCTTCTCGGAGAACCACAAAAGGATGAAAACCTCCCCATAGTTTCAGGTAGTTGGAGCGGGGCTTGCCAACAGCGCACGATACCAATCCGGAGGCGGTGCGCCGTGAGGGTCATTAGCACCCCATAAATCATCATCAACAACCCCGAACATCGATCCGGAGGGCCTGTGTCCTCACAGGCCGGGTATGCACGAACGTGCCATCGCGAGTGCCGGCCCATCGCATTCCATGATATGGCACCATCAACGAGTGATTAATTCCCCCTACCCCGTCGTCCGAAGCCCACCAGCGATCGCGTTGGTGACGAGCAGGAGCTCCTCAAGAGTCCCGTGCGCACCTCCGCTTCGCCACTCCTTGAGGAGCTCCACCTGACGGCGATGGAGGTCCTCAAGTGGAGGCTCTCGAAGGGAAAGGGTCTTAAACATTCGAGGACGTCGTTCCGAGAACGCGCCGCCAAGCAACAGCGCGATGAGCTCACGACTTCGACGGAACTCCGAGAGAATGTCGCTCAGGAAGGATTCTCGGAGGGTCTCGTCGGGGCACAACGAGGCGTAGAGGGTCATAATATCTTCGTGAGCGCTGTGCAGCGATGTTTCGATATTCAGGAAGAGATACGCTATAGCGCCGCGCGCTTCGACCTCACCGCGCAAGGTGTTCCATCCCTCTGGATCGTTCAAGCAGAGATGGTCGAGCGCCTTCCCAACCCCATACCATCCCGAGAGAAGGAATCGAGATTGATTCCAGGCGAACACCCACGGGATCGCGCGAAGGTCATCAAGGGACGCGACGCCCGAACGTCGAGTGGGCCGAGAGCCGATCTTACTCTGCTCAATGACATCTACGGGCGTTACGGAACGGAAGAAGGAGACGAAGTCCTTCCTCGTGATGAGATTTCGGTAGGCGTTAAAACTAATTTCGGAGATCGTCCGAAGCACACGGCGGGCGCCCTCCGAGATCTCCTTCTCTTCGTGAAGGGCGCCATGCTTCAAGGTCCCCGCGACAAGCACCTCAAGATTATACGACGCTGTCAGAAGGTTGGCGTACTTCTGAGATATCGTCTCACCCTGCTCCGTTAATTTCATTCCATGGTCGAGAGCACCATGGGGCAACGAAGCCATGAACCGATCCGTAGGACCCGCGCCACGGCTAATCGTTCCGCCCCGACCGTGAAAAAATCGGATCGGCAGGGACAATTCCTTCGAAAGCGAGAGCAGCCGCTCCTGTGCGTATTGCAGCGCCCAGAAGCTCGCCAGGATACCTCCATCCTTGTTGCTATCACTGTAGCCGATCATCACATCCTGAACGCTCCGCTTCGCGTTGAGCGATCGAGCGACGACCGGATGTCGTAGAAAAGCTCCCAGCACCTCATGGCTTCGCTCGAGGTCGTCTATCGTTTCAAAGAGAGGCACGATCTGCAGCGGAGTGATCACCTCACCATCCAAGAACTCAATCAGCTCCCCCTCTCTCGCCAAAAGACAGACCGCAAAGAGATCCTCCGGCGAGCGGGTCATACTCACAATAAATGATCCAATGCCGTTCGCACCGTAGCACCGCACGTGGTCGGCGAGGACCGCGAACAACTTGCGAATCTCATCACCCTCAGCACCCACCGATTGCGAGTGAGGAACGAATGGTCGAGGACGAGACAACTCCGCGGAGATAAACGCCGCGCGCTCCTCTATTGAGATCTCACTCCATGGGCGATCAAAGATCTTTGCGTGCGTAACGAACTGATCAAGCGCCCTCTCAAGCACCGCGCTATTTTGTCTAATATCGAGCCGAGCCAGGTGAAAGCCAAAGGTGTGCGCTATCTGAATCGCGGGAAGAACATCCTCATGCGCGAGGCGACTAGCCCCGATATCTCGCAACGAGCGAGCGAGGAGCGCGAGATCGTCGACGAGCTCCTGCGATTGAGCGTAGCTATGTGCCTCGACACCCGACGCGGAGACCGGAATTCGAAGTCCGACCAGGTTAAGAAATTGACGAAAAGGCTCTCCAGGGTTTCGATTGACCGCGGCGTCAGCCAAGGGGCCGCACACCTTCTTTAACGCCTCAATCCGCTCGACTAATTCAGATGGCAGCGACAGCGAGCCGCCTGAGACACTTAAGCCCGCCGCCAGTCGACGAACCTCACTGCGTTGAAGGTCGAGGGCGTTCTGTCTTAGGGAGAGGAGGGTTGCGCGAGTCACATCCGCCGTCACGAAGGGATGGCCGTCCCGATCACCTCCAACCCAATTCCCGAACGACAGTCCTGGAAAGACCGGTTTATCCAGGAAGCTCTCCCCATCGAGACCTTCACGCCTCCACGCGATAACGAAGCGCTTAACCATCAAGGTGATAACACGTGGGAACACCTCCGAGAGATAGTGAATCACATTCTGCAACTCAGAGAACACGTCGGGGCGATGGATGAAGACCTCGCCAGTACGGTAGATACGCTCAAGGTGAGCCTTCACCTCCTCGCGCATGAGCTCCCGTTCAGATGATGAGTACATCTGGTTCTCCAGTCGCACCTGCAAAAGATAGAGGTTGCGATAGTGTTCAAGAACGGTCGATCGCTTCGCCTCAGTGGGGTGCGCCGTTAATGTAGGACACACTCGGACCCGCTCGAAGAGCTCACGGATCTCAGCGCTCGAAAGGCGCCCCTTGAGTGCCGGCAGAACCTCGCGCCACCGTCCTCGCTCAACCCGCCGTCCCCCTTCCGCGTCATCGCGACGCCGAGCTTGATTAGCGGTATTCTCCTCGACGGTGTTGAGTATCTGGAACGCTAGCGAATACACTCGAACCCCATCCTGGGTGAGGCGCTCCGCACCGGTCCTACCGGATGACCATGGAACGATACGCGCGAGGTCAGGCTGCCCAAGCTCCCTAAGGGTCTCAGTGAGACACTCGATAAGGAATGAGAGATCCTTATCCCACTTAACGAACTCAAATCCGTAATCAGCCATACGCTTCCTAAACCTTGTGGGAACAGGTTGCCATACGTTGGTGGTTGGAGAAACGGAAAAGAGTTGGGTATGGGGTATCCACCTCCGTGAACGTGCTCATAAACGTGCACGAGCACGTTCACGGGGAAACCCGGAGAGCTACTGGCCCGCAAGGGAATCAAACCAGTACCGGTACGTATCCTCAAGGGAACGCCTAAGCGAAATCTCCGGGCTCCATCCACACACCTGTTTGGCGTGCTCTATCGAACCATACAGCTCGGGCACCTCAGGGCCACGCATCCGTTGAGGGTCCTGGCGGATCTCAACTGCACACCCTGAGATATCGATTAAGGTGTTGAGCAATTCCTGAATGGAAACAGCGCGGCCAGATCCGAGATTAAAGATGCCCTGGTGAGCGGTAGCGATCTGTCGGTACCCCCTCACGATGTCGCGAACATCCGAGAAATCCCGCCGAGCTTCCAGATTTCCCACCTCAAGAACAGGCGGGGTCAACCCACGTGCGACACGGGCCAGCTGCAATGCGAAATTCGAAGCCACGAATCGAGGATCCTGCCTCGGACCGATATGATTAAAGGGGCGGGCGATTGCATACCCAAGCCCTCCTTGGCGACCGTAGCGCTCAACAACGAGCTCCGCCATCCGCTTACTCAAGCTGTAGTTGTTAGCGGGCCTGAGCGCATTGCCCTCACGAATCGGCAGCTCGTTCGGTTGAACGTGACCATACACCTCCGCGGAGCTCACAAAGAGTAGCGCGGGCTTAGACTCCAGGAGAGAGCAGTGTCGAGCCACGTTCGCGGTTCCAGCGACATTTACCTGAAGGGTCTTGTCGAAGTTGCTCTCTGCTTCCGGAACGAATGCTATCCCGGCGAGGTGGTAGACAACGTCCGGGAGAACCCTTTGCAGAAGCGCTCCTACCTCCGGACCATTTGTAATGTCCAGCGCATGAAAATCTTCGTTCTCCTCACCCCGAGGGGAGAGATTAGTGGTGCCGACGACCTCATCGCCCCGCTGGCGCAGGTGGTCGACGAGGTAGCGCCCCACGAATCCACCAGCGCCGATAACAAGAGCTCGCATCGTATGAGTACTCAGAAAGGAGCAACCTAAGCGGAGAGTCGCTCGATATCCGAGTCTACCATCATCTTCACGAGTTGCTCGAAGCTCACCTTAGGTGTCCATCCAAGTTTCTTCTTTGCCTTAGTTGGGTCGCCGATGAGGAGGTCCACCTCCGCTGGGCGGATGAAGGCTGGATCAAGCTTCACGTGTTTCTCCCAATCCAGCCCGGCGTGATCAAAGGCAACCTGCACCAACTCCTTGACGGTGTGGGTCTCTCCGGTCGCAATCACGTAGTCGTCTGGGGTGTCCTGCTGAAGCATGAGCCACATAGCTTCGACATAATCCCCAGCGAAGCCCCAATCACGACGAGCATCGAGATTACCCAATCGAAGCTCGGATGAGAGGCCGACCTTGATGCGAGCGACACCATCGGTAACCTTTCGAGTAACGAACTCGAGACCACGGCGTGGGGACTCGTGATTGAAGAGGATTCCGGAAACTGCGAAGAGGTCGTAGCTCTCGCGGTAGTTCACCGTAATATAGTGCCCGTATACCTTCGCCACACCGTATGGTGAGCGAGGATAAAATGGGGTTACCTCGGACTGCGGCACCTCAAGCACCTTACCATACATCTCAGAGCTTGAAGCCTGATAGAAACGGATCTTCGGATCAACAAGACGTATAGACTCCAACATACGAGTAACACCGATCGCGGTGAACTCCGATGTCAACACGGGCTGCGCCCAACTCGTCGGGACAAAGCTCTGGGCGGCGAGGTTATAGACCTCGGTCGGTTGTGCCTTTTTGAGAGCTGAAATCAATGAGTACTGATCGAGGAGATCTCCCTGAATGAGCTCGACCTTATCCATGATGTGCGAGATACGCTCGAACTTATCAACCGAGGCGCGTCGCACCATTCCGTATACCTTGTAGCCCTTGCTCAGAAGAAGCTCAGCGAGGTACGAACCATCCTGGCCTGTGATACCGGTAATAAAAGCCACCTTTTTGTCCATATCTCCTCACTACTCCGGTTGCAAAAAAACGATTAAATTAAATCTTTACGGTCGCGACGCTTCAATTCCTCGACGACCTTGCGCACCTCTTGCACACTATCGCGAGCCACAACAAGGATGGCGTCCCCCGCGTCAATCACCACGACATCTTTAAGTCCTACGGCGGCGATAAGGCGACCCTCCGACCTTATAACACACCTCGTGCTATCGATCACAACGGCGTCTCCTCGAATGAGATTTCCATCTGCATCGGTAGAGAAGTTCTCAGCCCATTGGTCCCACGAACCGACGTCATTCCAGCCGAACTCCTCAGCTTCAATCACGACGCAGTTCCGAGCGTGCTCAAGAACCCCGAAGTCGATAGAGGTTGATTCGAAGGTGGCGAACAGCTCTGCGATTCGAGCGTCGCAATCCTTTGCGCCCCCTTCGAGGATCCCTTTAATCTTCATCAAACCGGCGTGCATCTCCGGGAGGTACTCCTCAAACGCCTTCAGGATAACACCAGCCCGCCACACGAACATACCTGAGTTCCACGAGAAACCTCCCTCTTCCAGATACTTCTCGGCACGCTCAAGGCTCGGTTTCTCAAAGAAGCGCTCAACTCGGTAGGCTCGGCCTGATACAAGGGCCCCTCGCTTGATATATCCATATCCGGTGTGTGGGGCTGTTGGCGGGATTCCGATAGTGACCAACACATCGTGGTCGGCGGCATTACGCACCGCCTCAGCCAATGCGTCACGAAGTCGAGTCTCGTCCTTAACGGCGTGATCGGCGGGAAGCACTACAATAACGGGGTCCGCCTTCGGAGATTCTACTAACGCGTGAACAGCGGCGAGGCCGATGCACGCCGCGGTATTGCGTGCCGATGGCTCTCGAATAATTGCAACTGCGGGCACATGCTCTTTGATTAAGGGATGCAAACCGCTGTGCGCAATAACTCGCACATCTTCACTCCGCACAAGTGGTTGTATTCGCCGTACGGTGGACTGAATGAGGCTCTCACCATCGTCAGTCATCGAGAGAAACTGCTTCGGTTTTGCACTTCGGCTTAGGGGCCAGAATCGGCTACCTTGTCCACCAGCGAGAATGACAGCTAACGTCTTTGTACCGCTCATCTGGTAGGACCTTCCACTGTATGAATCTCTTGCAAAAACGCCTGAAGCGCCTCATTCCACCGCATCGGAGGGCGACCAAGCACCGCCGTTATACGAGAGGTGTCGAAAGATGAGAATGTAGGTCGAGGGGCTGGTCGACTGAGCTTCGCCGCGGTTGTGCGCTCAACAAGGGCCACCGGGTTATTGCCAAAGTGGGGCAACGAGAGTCGACGGATCTCCGAGGCAAAGTCGTACCACGACACCGTTCCCTCACAGGAGGCGTGAAGAGTTCCCCCTACCTTGATACGCGCGCAATCGAGGAGAACCTCACCGAGCCAACCTGCCCAGGTCGGAGACACCCACTGATCATCGACGACGTTAACGACAGCCCGCTCACCAAAAAGCTTGAGCATGGTGTACACAAAATTCACACCCTTCTGACCGTAGAGGGCCTGTGTTCGGACGATAAGAGCATCATCACCGAGAACGGCGCGGATTCGCTCCTCACCCTCCCACTTCGAACGGCCATACACACTCAGGGGATTCGTGGGATCGTCCTCTCGGAGAGCTCGTCCCAAGGATCCATCGAACACGTAGTCCGTTGAAACGTGAATACACCGCGTATTTGTCTGGGCGCACGCCTCAGCGATAGTAGCTGCGCCATCTCGATTGATGCGGAATGCCTGCTCGACCTCCTCCTCAGCTTTATCTACCGCTGTATACGCCGCGCAGTTAATCACCACATCAGGTCGAGCGGAACGTGTTACCTTGAGCACCTGGTCATGGTCAGTGATGTCGACCTCTGTGACCACCGGGGACACTACCTCGAATGCGAGATCGGCCGCGCGCGTGCGAATTTCATATCCAAGTTGTCCAGCGCCGCCAAAAAGAAGGATCTTCACGCCACCACCCTATCCACGGTTTGAGTAATTGCTCTCGTAGTACGAGCGATACGCTCCACTTTTGATCTCCTCCCACCACGGACGATTAGCCTTGTACCACTCGACGGTCTTCCCAAGACCCTCACGGAATGACGTCGTGGCCTCCCACCCCAACTCAGTGCGTATCTTGGTGGTATCAACGGCGTATCGACGGTCGTGCGCTGGACGATCGCCAACGGGCTGAATGAGATCCTTCGACTTGCCAAGCATCTCAAGGATCATGTGAGTAACATCGCGATTCGGCAATTCACAGTCAGGAGTTCCTCCGATGTTGTATACCTCTCCGGGGCGCCCCTTTTCGGCAACGCGAAGAAGGCCATCGCAATGGTCCTCAACGAAGAGCCAGCTCCGGACGTTCATGCCGTCGCCGTACAACGGCACCTTCTTATCCTCCATCGCGTTCGTGATGAAGAGCGGGATCAGCTTCTCTGGAAAATGATAGAACCCGTAGTTATTCGTGCACCGAGTTACGGAAGCGTTGAAGTTGTGCGTCTTGCAGAACGAGAGCACCATCAGATCCGAGGCGGCCTTTGAAGCGGCGTATGGACTGGTCGGATCGAGTGGTGTCGTCTCCACAAAATATCCGGTTGGTCCTAGCGAGCCATACACCTCGTCGGTCGAGATATGAACGAACTTGTTCACCTTGTATTTGTACGCAGCGTCGATAAGAACCTGCGTTCCCATCACGTTAGTACTGACGAACTCACGGGCAGACATGATCGAGCGGTCAACGTGACTCTCAGCGGCTAGGTGAAAGACGAGATCGAACTTTTCACGCTCGAAGAGGTTCGAGACCACCTTTTCATCGGTGATATCCACCCGCTCAAATGCCACCCGGCCCTCGTCAACCAACGTTGAGATATTCTTCAGGTTGCCGGCATAGGTCAGAAGGTCGAGCGCTGTGATCTTCCACGATGGGCGCACCCTGCACAGGTAGTGCACTAAGTTGCTACCAATAAAGCCTGCAGCACCAGTCACGAGAACCTTCATGAACACTCTCCAAAAAAGACGAATTTCACAATCGAAACAGCTAGTTGGTATTCGATGACGACATACCAACGCCTTGTCTCATACCCCCTAACCCTCCAAAAGTAAAGCCTAGGAGAACTTGGCTTTGGTCGGGATTATTGGTCTGTCCGAAGCCCAGATCAGCGCTCCAACACCGACAGGAATTGATGAACCGAAGGAGAGCTCTACTCTCGATGACTTCACCATTATTAGAGTCAAGTCGGAGGTACCCACCCGCACGAAGCCGTTGGTGCAACGCTATCTCAACATTCCCCTCAAGCTGTCCGGTACCATTATCGACGTTAGGATCCTCGTCGGTGTCGTCGATAAAGATATATCGAGCCCTGATCATATCCTCCCGATCATCCATGAACCCAAGGGAGAGCGAGTAGCTGTGAAACAATCCGTCCTGCATACCGTAGTTGGTTTGAGCGCCGGTTGAGAAGTACCTCGAGGGTGAAACTGATACCCCGACGTTGATGTCTGAAAACTGCTTCAGACCGTCGTTATTGTTGGACGAAGAAGACGTGGAATCGTCACTCGTAGGGGTCGGTGTGGCGTTCTGTTGTCCCTGGGTGTTGTTAATGAAGTCGTAGTTCTGGCGAACCGAAAACAACGCCAACTGACGAATCTCTCCACTTCTGAGGTCGATATTCTGCGCCGGCGCCAAGATCGAATTACGTCCAAAATCGAGAACTGAACTTCCCAGGTCAACCATCGGAATCGAACCACCCTGGGGCGAAAGCTCCTCGATGTCACGCACCCGCTCATACGGCTCCATGAAACGACCGTATAGCCGAGAGCTAAAGCCGTACGAAACCATGCTCCTCTGTCTAAATCGGTCGATCTGGTCGTAGAGTGGATTATACTCCTGGTCCACATCGGGGATGTACGTATACCGAACGTCGGGCTCGATGGTGTGTTTCAAACGAACGAGCTCAGACCGCTCGTTCGTTGCTCCAAGATTAACCATCCGAGAAAAGGCCCCGCCCCGATCGACATCAAAGATACGCTCCACCCCGCTCGACATGCCATAGCTGAAGATCGGAAGGGTTCGACTGGTTGAGGACGCAAGCTCCATGGAACCATTTGGGAGGGGTGTCGGCGTGGCACCGTTTGAGAGTGAAGGCAACATCGTCTCCCTGAGGCTGTACTGCGTTTGATGGAGCTGTAAGCCAAACTCGCCCTTCATGTAGTTTGAGATATGAAAGGGGATCGACGCCTTCGGCACCATGTCGGTCCGCCATCCATCGTACCCATCCTGACGCACAAAATCGGTCGCAGTCACCCCCGCTCCCGTGACGAGTTTCAAGCCGTAGGGATTGAACCCGAAAGGCCGAAAGGTCTTTCCCGTGTTCGCAGTCAACTCCGGAAGTCGCTGCGTTTGAACATCAGGGTCCGTCAGGAGCATCTGATTGTACTCGGCGCGCGCCTCGGCGTTGATAGCGTCCAACACACGCCCGCGAAGAACAGCTGTTGAGGTCAGGAACTGCGATTGCTTCTCGCCGATCTGCGGGGCGGGGATCTCTCGTAGGAAGAGGTTATCACTCGTGTACTTGCCGTCTGCTACGAATTCAAGTGGTAGCTCTGATTTGGGATCCGGGGTCCATCGCTGTTTGTAGTACCCTCCTGTTCGGTTCGTGTCGATCGTCGGCTCGTAGGTGTCTTCGACATTGAGTCCTCGCAAACTGTCACCCCGTAAGGACTCGTTCGAGTATATAAAGCCGCCGTTCCACTTGTGGGTTCGAGTGAAGATGCGCTCGGCCTCAATCGCCGCTCCAACGCGGGTCTTCGTAGCGATGAAAGGAGAGACCGTAAAATCACTCGAACCGTCAACGATACCGAGGATCGGTTGACGGTAGAGGATACCGTTTTGATTACTCACTCCCCACTGAGGGGGCATGAGTCCGGACGCTCGCTCATTCTTAACCGGAACCGAGAGGTATGGAGAGTAAAAGATCGGAAGCCCCTCAAAGTACACACTTGAGTCGTACGTATGGGCGTACCCCTCCTGAGTAAGCTTGCAGGAGTCAGAGCGGATCTCCCACGGCTTCGCGCCATCGGGACAATGACACGAGGTGACCGAGGAATCGTCCAATTCGAAATCAAACTCTGAGACCTTACGGGCCTTGGCGGACTCAACATCGAAACCACCCTCCTCGACCTCAAACTTCAGGTTAGTAAACTCACCCGTTTCATTGGGCACATTGAGATCAGCAGCGTCTGCGGCGAGAATTCCGGCGCTTGAGCTGACCACGACGTTACCCGAGACCACCCCTTGGCGGGTCTGCGTATTAAACGTTCCCTCGTCAGCTTGAACCTGGACACCGCTATCGGAGATAGTCACGCCACCTTTCCCGACGATCTCATTCTTGTTTCGATCGAATTCGATCACGGGAGCTTGGAAATCAACTCCGGGTGCGGGCTTGGCCACTCCTACCGTAGCCTTCTTCATCCGTTCGGCCTCTTCCTGCTTGGATTTCTTGGTGTCCTCAGAGAACCACATCTGTCGATCAGGGGGAGGGACCTGCGCGTCGGCAGCGCGACCTGTCAGGAACAAGGCAGAGGCGCCGCAAAAAACGGCGAGAAATATGCTTCGGAGATGAACTTCCTTCATTACACCCGGAATTCCTTAGAGCGGTAATCCCCCACACAGTAGCCAGGAGGACGTCTCAGCGAAAGGGGTTGAGTGCGGACTTTTGGCTCCGGCAGGACGATGACCGTGAGAGGCATGACGTGAGGTTTTCATGAAAGCAGAAGGCCCAGAGCAAACGTCAGCTACCCGATCCCCTCGCCGTGAGACACCCTATACTGATTAGATACCGAAACCGAAATTTCGAAGGATGAGCCCTAGCTCCTCCCGCATGGCCGTGCGTGACACGATTCGATCGAGCATCCCATGCTCGAGAAGGAACTCTGAGCGCTGGAACCCTTCTGGAAGCTTCTGCTTTATGGTTCCCTCGATAACTCGAGGTCCCGCGAATCCGATCAGAGCGTCCGGCTCCGCGATAATCACATCGCCAAGCATCGCGAACGACGCCGCGACACCACCGGTAGTTGGATCGGTAAGCACCGAGATGTACGGGATATGGGCCTGACCAAGCTGCGCGAGCGCCGCACTCACCTTAGCCATCTGCATCAATGAAAAGACCCCTTCTTGCATCCGCGCGCCGCCGGAAGCGGATACGATAATGACCGGGCGCTTCTCATCACGTCCAAGCTCCACGAGACGAGCAAGCTTCTCACCCACTACGGAACCCATGCTTCCACCCATAAAGGAGGAATCAAAGACGCCGAGCATCACGGGAATATTTAGAATTCGGGCACGGCCGGTTATGACCGCCTCAACAGAGCCGGTCTTCTTCTCCGTATCACGAATTCTATCTTTATATTTCTTCTTGTCCTTGAAATTCAGGGGATCGGTCGAGCGAAGATTGGCGTCGATCTCAAGGAAGGAGTGCCGGTCTACCAACAGAGGGATACGCTGGCGCGCCGTGAGGCGAAAATGGTGCGTACACTTTGGACAAACACCGAACGCTCGACGGAGGTCCTTGGTGTAGAGAATGGCCTCACACTTAGGGCACTTGGTCCAAATGTCATCAGGCAATTGAACCGGCTCTGCAACTTCACCGATCTGCTTAGGAGCTTTACTTCTTGTAAACCAACTCATGGTTCCCCAAAAGATTCAAAACAGCACAATCCGCAACGGAGCCTCTCTACAAGACATACCGACCGGCGAAGGTACGGTACCAGATAACACTCCCGAGAGGCAATCTTGCGACAGCACCTAAAATAGTGTGAGACTCGAGGTGCTTAGAACTATCATGCATGACGCCATGCATGTTCCCTCTGAGTAGATGCGTTCTAGTCCCCATTTAATCCATACGCGAGCCACCACACGACATGACGACGATAACCGTGCAATCCATCGCCACCCACTTGAACAACCTGCTTGAGATAGCTCGCTACACCGATATGGCGGTGAACGGTCTCCAGGTTGAGAGTCCAAACCCGAGCGTCCGCAAGGTAGGATTCGCGGTCGACGCCGGATATTCGGTCATTGAGGCGGCCGCCGATGCCCACTGCGACCTGCTCGTGGTGCACCACGGAGTCCTTTGGGGTGGATGCCCCCCTATCGTTGGCCCACTGGCCCGAAAGCTTCAACTCTGTATGAGCCGAGGGGTTTCCCTCTACGCGGCGCACCTCCCTTTGGATGGTCATCTCGAATACGGCAACGCCGCCCAAATCGCTCATCTTTTAGGAATAACGGACTCCACACCGGCCTTTCCCTACAAAGGCGCGACGATCGGAGTGCGAGGGACCCTCCCATCCCCGCTCACTCCCCATGAAATCGCCTCGAGCGTTTGCCAATCAGAGGGCGCCCTGCAACCGCCCCTGACCCTCGCCTTTGGACCAAGTCAGGTCAGGACCATCGGAATCGCAACCGGGTCCGCGACCTCGGTCATTCCGGAGTGCGCCTATCTGGGGATAGATCTCCTCCTTACCGGGGAGTCTAAACAGGAGGCCTATCACTCCGCCAAGGAGCATCAGGTCAACGTCATATGCATGGGTCACTATGCGAGTGAAACATTCGGGGTCCGTGCCGTGGAGCGTGTACTCCAAAGAGAATTTCGTGTAGAAACGTGTTGGATCAGTGAACCAACTCGAATCTAGTGAAGTTGGACAGAGGTTCTAAAAAAAGCAACGGTTCTTACAAAGGCAACTGCAGTATGCGTCAATTAAAAGATCTAGCCGTCAAAGGAAAACGAGTTCTCATTCGCGCGGACCTCAATGTTCCTCTCACCGAAGCGCAGGAGATAAGTGACGACAATCGCATTAAGGAATTCCTACCCACCCTCAAGTACGTGCTTGAGCAAGGGGGGCGCGCAATCCTCATGTCGCACCTCGGGGAACCGACCGGGCGCGAAGCGTCTTTTTCCCTCAAACCGGTAAGCCGTCGATTAGCTGAGCTCCTGAACACCGATGTGATAATGGCGCCCGACTGTGTAGGACCTGAGGTTACGAAGCTCGCCAATGACCTTAAAGATGGACAGGTGCTCCTCCTTGAAAACCTTCGCTTCAACCCGGGAGAGAAGAAGAACGATCCAGAGTTCGCGCAGCAACTTGCAAAACTCGGAGAGGTATTTGTTGGAGATGCTTTCGCAACCGCCCACCGTTCGCACGCCTCAATGGTCGGCGTTCCAAAGCTCTTTAAGGAAAAAGCCGCGGGTCTTCTCATGCAAAAGGAGGTTGATTACTACAACCAGGCCTTGGAAAATCCTAAGAAGCCCCTCTGCGTTGTCATAGGAGGTTCGAAGGTTTCAAGTAAGCTTAACGCCCTTGTGAACCTCGCTTCAAAGGCTGACAAGCTCATCATCGGTGGAGCCATGGCGAACACATTTCTCGCCGCCCAGGGACTCCAAGTTGGTCGATCCCTTTTCGAAGCAGATCTCGCCGCAAAGTGTCTTGAGCTTCTCGGCACACTCGCGCGACGCGATTGTAAGGTATACCTCCCCGTCGACGTAGTCGTAGCGCCATCTCTCTCAAGCAAGGGACTAGGTCGGGCTGTACCAGTCCAGGAGATTCCAGCGGACACGATGGCGCTCGATGTTGGTCCAGCGACCAGCCTCCTCTACCGCGAGGCACTCCACACCGCAGAAACGATCGTATGGAACGGGCCGATGGGGGCGTTTGAGAACGAGGACTTCGCAAAAGGAACCCACGATATGTGTGAGTCGATCGCGAACTCTCACGGTCTCACGGTTGTCGGTGGCGGTGACACGGATGCCGCTATCCACCAGATGCAGCTCGGACACAAATTCAGCTTCATCTCAACCGCTGGTGGCGCGTTCCTCGCACTCCTTGAGGGGAACTCCCTTCCGGGTATAAAGGCTCTGGAGTCGTAGACTCGACGGGTCCCCTTCGCTGTAGCCGGGCTGTCATGAGGCAAGTCAAGTCTCCCTCTTGCTGTAGCCGGGCTTTCTCGCTGTAGCCGGGCTCCCGCAGAGTCGAGCGAAAAATGGGCCGCATAGACCAGCGGAAACACGACTCTGTGGCGTGGCTTTCATCACCGAATCTAACGAATCGACCGGTGTTTAGATACACGTATCCCCTGCGAATCGGAGAACGCACATATCAGATGGTCAG
>Ga0214921_10003875_pt1 | contig 22590 bp, 20 predicted proteins | sample LL1505_MetaG_FD_177992 | JGI IMG/M metagenome (GOLD analysis project Ga0214921, IMG submission 177992) | Freshwater microbial communities from Lake Lanier, Atlanta, Georgia, United States - LL-1505 | ecosystem: Environmental > Aquatic > Freshwater > Lake | place: USA: Georgia | collected... | reverse complement strand
TGGCCATCGCCCAGATAAAACAAGGCGCCGGGCACCGAGACCGGGAACCAAGCCACCGTCCCCGGCGCGAAGAGCCGATAATCCATATTGCCGCCATTCTGCGCGCTGGTGGCGGTGGAGAAGGCCTGCCCACCGGCCGGCGCCACGCCGAAACAGCCGATCATCGGCGCGATTTCAGGCGCGAAGCCCTCCAGCCCCGGCGGCGGGTCTTGCAGGCGCACCGTCCCGGCCGCCTGGTCGATGGTCCAGACCGCGCGTTCCACTGCTGGGCGCTCGATGATGGCGGCAGGGTCCAGCACCGTCACCGCCAGGGGCGAATAGGTCCAGCCCGTCGCGCGGCTGGGCGTCAGGCGGTCGATCCGGACGGCCAGGGTATCGCCAGGCTCGGCACCCTCGATGAAGAATGGGCCGGTCATCGGGTTGGGCCGGGGGGCGACGGCGATCTCGCGGGCATCGAGGCCGGAGGCGTCGATCGTGTCGGTCACCAGCGTGTCACCATCGACGAGTCTGAAGCAGGGCTCCGCGGTGCCGATGGCATTATAGTAGCGGCTGGGGCTGAAACGATGTGTGGCCATGGGGCTCCCGGGGGTTCGCGGTGTCGCAAGAGGGGGATCAACCCATGGCGCGGGGTGAAAGGCAATCCGGCCAGGGTGGGCCAGCACGGCATTTCCATTTGCCTGCAGCAGTTCTTCCGCCATAGCCTGACTGCCCCGGGATGGGCGCGCCCAGCGCCAACCGGGGCATGGCAGTCCGGGCCAACCGGACGCTTTTTTGGGGAGTGACTGTCGATGAAACGCAGGTCGTTCAATCTTGCCTTGCCCGCGCTGCTGCTCGGTGCTGGCCGCGCCATGGCCCAGCCCGCCGGCTGGGTCGCCTTGTTCAATGGGCGTGATCTTGAGGGCTTTGATCCGGTGGGCAATGCCAATTGGCGCATCGAGGATGGCGCGCTGGTGGCCGATCGCGGCAATGGCTTCCTGGTCACAAGGGCGAATTACGCGAATTTCGAATTCCGCACCGAGGTCTGGGTCGATACCAGCACCAATAGCGGCATTTTCATCCGCGCGACCGACCCGGCCACGATCAACGCGGCCAATGCCTATGAGGTCAATCTCTGGGATGAGCGGCCGGTGCAGCGCTTCGGCACCGGCGCCATTGTGGATCTGGCCCCCGTGGACCCCATGCCGCGCGCCGGCGGGCGCTGGAACATCATGGAGATCATCGCCCGTGGCGACAGCTTCACCGTGGTGCTGAATGGCCAGAAGACGGTGGATGGTGCGCGCGATGGCAAACACGCCACCGGCCGCATCGCTTTGCAGCATGGCGATGGCATTGCGAATGCCGCGGGCGTGGTGAATGACCGCGGCGTTGTGCGTTTCCGCAAAGTTGAGTTGAGGGTGCTGTAACCGGCAGCAGGCCGGGGAAGGCCCTCGCCTTCCCCGGTAGCCGCTCAGCCCGCCGTCAGGTCGAACCGGTCGAGGTTCATCACCTTGGTCCAGGCGGCGATGAAATCGGCCACAAACTTGGCCTCGGCGCCGGCACAGGCATAGACTTCCGCCAGCGCCCGCAATTGCGAGTTTGAACCAAAAATCAGATCAACCCGGGTGCCAGTCCAGCGCAGCGCGCCCGACTGGGCGTCACGGCCTTCAAACACCTCGGCCTTGTCCGAAACCGGCTTCCACACCACACCCATATCCAGCAGGTTGACGAAGAAGTCATTGGTCAGCGCGCCAGCCCGCTGGGTGAAGACACCGTGTTGCGACTGACCGATATTGGCGTCCAGCACGCGCATGCCACCCACCAGCACCGTCATCTCGGGCGCGGTCAGCGTCATCAACTGGGCACGGTCGACCAGCAATTCCTCGGCCGAGATGGCATAATTCGACTTGAGATGGTTGCGGAAGCCATCAGCGGCGGGCTCCAGCACGGCGAAGGAATGGATATCCGTCTGTTCCTGCGTCGCATCGGTGCGGCCCGGGGTGAAGGGCACGGACACGTTGTGGCCGGCGGCCTGCGCCGCCTGCTCAATCGCCGCGCAGCCACCCAGCACGATCAGATCGGCCATGGAGACCTGGCAGCCGCCGGCATGGGCGGCATTGAAGGCCGATTGGATGGCCTCCAGCTTGCCCAGCACCCGGGCGAGTTGGGCGGGCTGGTTCGCCTCCCAATCCTTCTGCGGCGCCAGGCGGATGCGCGCGCCATTGGCGCCGCCGCGGCGGTCAGAGCCGCGGAAGGTCGCAGCCGAGGCCCAGGCGGTGGCCACCAGTTCGGACACGCTCAGCCCGGAGGCCAAAATCTGCCCCTTCAGCGCCGCAATCTCGGCCGCGCCAATCAGCGGATGAGCGACCGCGGGCACCGGGTCCTGCCACAGCAATTCCTCGGCCGGGACCAGGGCGCCGAGGCAGCGGGCACGCGGCCCCATGTCGCGGCTCATCAGCTTGTACCAGGCCCGGGCGAAGGCATCGGCGAATTCAGCCGGGTTTTCGCGAAAATGCTTGGAGATCGGCGCATAGATCGGGTCGAGCTTCAGCGCCATATCCGCCGTGGTCATGATCGGCGCGTGGCGCTTGGAGGGGTCATGCGCATCGGGCACCGCATCGGCCATGGCGCCATTGGCCGGGATCCATTGCCAGGCACCGGCCGGGCTCTTGGTCAATTCCCATTCATGGTCGAGCAGGTTTTCCAGATAATTATTGTCCCACTTCACCGGATTGGTGGTCCAGGCGCCCTCGATGCCGCTGGTGATGGCATGCACGCCCACGCCGGAACCAAAACTGTTCTGCCAGCCCAGGCCCTGCAACTCGATCGGCGCTGCCTCGGGCTCCCGCCCGACATGGGATTCGAGATCGGCGCCATGGCATTTGCCAAAAGTATGGCCGCCGGCCACGAGCGCCACCGTCTCCGCGTCATTCATCGCCATACGGGCGAAGGTTTCGCGGATATCACGGCCGGAGGCGATGGGGTCGGGCGTGCCATTCGGCCCCTGCGGGTTCACATAGATCAGGCCCATCTGCACAGCGCCCAGCGGGTCTTCCAATTGCCGGTCGCCAGTGTAGCGCGCATCACCCAGCCAGGTGTCTTCGGCGCCCCAATAAATATCCTCCTCGGGCTCCCAGACATCGACGCGGCCGCCAGCGAAGCCGAAAGGCTTGAAGCCCATGGATTCCATCGCGCAATCGCCGGCCAGGACCATCAGATCGGCCCAGGAAATGGCATTGCCGTATTTCTGCTTGATCGGCCAAAGCAAGCGGCGCGCCTTGTCCAGATTGGCATTGTCAGGCCAGGAATTCAGCGGCGCGAAGCGCTGCGTGCCGCTCGAGGCGCCGCCCCGGCCATCGGCGATGCGGTAAGTCCCCGCGCTGTGCCAGGACATGCGAACGAAGAGCGGGCCGTAATGGCCATAATCCGCCGGCCACCAGGGCTGGCTATCGGTCATCAGGGCGAAGAGATCCTGCTTCAGCGCCTGCAGGTCGAGGGTCTTGAAGGCCGCAGCATAGTCAAAACCTGGGGTCATCGGGTTCGAGAGGGCGGAATGCTGATGCAGGATCTTCAGGTTGAGCTGGTTGGGCCACCAATCCTTGTTCGACCGCCCCCCGAAGGTTGCGTGCTTGGGCGCGCCATGCAGCACCGGGCATTTGCCGGCGCTCGGGCCATTGTTACCGTCCATATGTCTCTCCGCTTCTGGCTGATAATTGTCAGTGTATAACCTGGGCATGCCGTGATTTCTGGCGGGACGCATGGCTCGCCAGATCCCTGAGGCATCATTCCAGACTATCTGATGGGGAAGGGTAGCGGGACTACAAGGGCAAAGAAAGCGCTGAATGCTCACTTTCGCCCGGCAAAAACTGGCATCATCTGCTCCCGGCGGGTTCCGGCGCGGGGCATGGCTTGAGCTTGCAGGGCGCAGCCATTAAGGGAAGGTTGTGATCCGGATTCCCGCCCCAATCGCGCGCCTTGTGGCTTTGGTCTTGCTGTTCCAGGCCGTGCTGGCGCCCGCCCTGTGCATCGGCCGGGCCCAGGGGCATTCCCTTACCATGGAAATTTGCGGGCCTGAGGGCATGCGCAGCATGCCACTCGCCCTGGACGACCAGGCGCCGGCGCAGCCCAGCGAGCAGCATGGGTTTTGCGCCGTCTGCGCCGCCATGCCGCAAGGTGCCGAGGCGCTGACCCCCGCCCTGCCCGTGCCGGCCTGGCTTGTTGTGTTCATCCATTGGCCAAACTCAGCCCCCGCCGCGCTGCCACCCCAGGCGCGCGCGCCACCCCAGCAACCCCGCGCCCCACCCGCCCAGGCCTGAACCCCTCGCCGCGCGCCTTGGCGCGCATGTGTTCACGCCTTGCCGGATCATCACAATGTCGAACTTGTCGCGCGCGCTGTTTGCCGCGCCCTGCCTGCTGGCCCTTCCAGCCTTTGCGCAGGACAGCATAGCCACCACGCCCCCCGTCACTGTCATTGGCGAGCGTGAGCGTCTGACCACCGAAAGCAATGCGGCCGCCCGGCTGCGCCTGTGGTCCTCCCCCGGCGCCAATAGCGTGGTCGAGGCGCGCGATTTCCAGGAGCGCCCCGGCGCCACCTCGGTGCGCGATATGCTGGAATATACCCCGGGCGTCTTCGCAGCCCCCAAATGGGGCGAGGATGCCAGGCTCTCCATCCGCGGCTCGGGCCTGGCGCGGAATTTTCACCTGCGCGGCGTCGCGGTGTATCAGGATGGCATTCCGCTCAACCAGGCCGATGGCAGCGGCGATATTATGGAGATCGACCCGCTGGCCTATCAGCGGGTTGAGGTGCTGCGCGGCGGCAATGCCTTTTCGCTGGGCGCCAGCACGCTGGGCGGCGCGCTGAACTTCGTGACCAATTCCGGCGTTAGTTCACCGGGCGGCACGGCGCGGCTGGAAGGCGGCAGCGATGGCTTCTTCCGCGGCCAGGCCGCCTATGGCGTGGCTTCGGCCCCTATGAGGGCTATTTCAGCAACAGCTGGACGCAGCAGAATGGCTACCGCCACAATTCGGCCGGCCAGGCCAATCGCTTCAACGCCAATGGCGCCTATCGCTGGAACGACAATGTCGAGACGCGGATCATCGTCAGTTCCAACACCATCTGGCAGCAAATTCCTGGTGCGCTCACCCGGGTCAGTGCACTCAACACCCCGCGCACGCCCGCCTCTGCCAATGAACTCAACAACTACCAGCGCAACCTTAACACCCTGCGCCTGGGCACGATCACCGGCATTCAGGCCACGCCGGAGCTGCGCTTTGAGTTGGGCGGCAGCTATGTCGAGCGCCGACTCTACCACCCGATCTTCCAACTCGTCCGCAACCAGACCGGCGATATCAATCTTTTCGCCCGTGGGAGTTATGACGGCCAGGCCTTCGGCCTGCGCAACCGCACCAGCTTTGGCGTGACCTTCGCCGAGGGCAGCACCGATAATAAGCGTTTCATCAACGATGACGGCATCCAGGGCAACCGGACCTATCAGTCTGAGGACCTCGCCCGCACCACCACGCTTTATGCCGAGAACGCGCTCTATGTGCTGCCCCAGGTCGCGCTGGTGGCGGGCTTTCAGGGTGGCTTCGCCTATCGCTCCAGCCGCAACATCCTCAACCCCGCGCTATCAGGCGCAGGCAGTTGGAACTGGGCCAATCCGCGCGCGGGCCTGCTCTATGAGGTGACGCCGACAATCCAGGCCTATGCCAATTTCACCTGGTCCACGGAGCCGCCGACGCTGTCGGACCTTATCGCGCTGGTGCCGCTCGGCGGTTTTTCGCGCCTCAACGCCCAGCGCGCCTATACCGCCGAGATCGGCACGCGTGGTCAGCATGGCCGGGTGGCCTGGGAGGTCGCGGCCTATCGCTCCTGGTTGCGCGACGAAATTCAGCTTCTGCTCGGCCCGCAGCCCAATAGCAGCTACGCCCAGAACGTGCAGGGCCGCACCATCCATCAGGGGGTGGAAGTGGCGCTGAACTATACCATCGCCGACAACCTGCTCGGCGATGGCGACCGCCTGAGCAGCCGCGCCGCCTGGACCTTCTCGGATTTCCGCTTTTCCGACAATGCGACTTACCACGACAACCAATTGCCCGGCGCACCGCGCCATGTGCTGCGCCAGGAGCTGCGCTACCGCCACGCCTCCGGCGCCTGGATCGCGCCGAATATCGAGGTCGTGCCGCAGGGTTTCTACGCCGATAACGCCAATACCCTGCGCAGCAACCCTTATACGCTGTTCGGCATTCGCGGCGGGGCGGAGTTGATCCCGGGCCGCCTCACGGCGTTCTTCGATGCCCGCAACCTGGGCAATACACGTTATATCTCCTCCGCCTCGGTGCTGCCGCGCGCCGTGGCCAATTCGGCGGTGTTTGAGGCGGGCTTCGGCCGCAGCGTCTTCGCCGGCCTGCAGATGAGGTTCTGATGAGAAAACTATTCGCCCTCGCTCTGCTGGCCGCACCGGCCAGCGCCCATGTGGTGATCGCCCCGGCCGAGGCGCCGGCGGGCTCCTATACCCGCATCGCCTTCATGGTCGGCCATGGCTGCGCCGGTGCCGCCACCACCGCCATCGAGGTCACCCTGCCCGAGGGGCTCTCCACCGCCCGGCCGCAGCCCAAGCCGGGCTGGAGCATCGCGGTCGAGATGCGCGCGGTGGAGAGGCCCATCCCCACCGAGCATGGCCTGGTCCGCCAGGCGCCGGCCATGATCTCCTGGACGGGCGGCCCCCTGCCCGACCAGCATTACGAGGAATTTGTCATGCTCATCGCCACCCCGAACCGCGCGGGCGAAACCTTGATCTTCCCCGTCATCCAGCGTTGCGAGGGCGGTGCCCAAAATGCCTGGGTGGAGGTGGCACCCGAGGGCGCCAGGGCGAGAAACCCCGCCGCCACGCTGCGGCTGAGGGCGCGGTGATGCGCGCGCTGTTGCTGGCCATCGCCTTGCTGCCGCTGGGCGCCAGCGCCTGCGACCCTGATGAGATGGACCGCGCCATGAGCGAGATCTGCACCGCCGCCACCGCCGCCGCCGCCGAGGCGGTGCAGGCCGCCACCCCCCTGGCGATCGGCGAGGAGGCGGCAGTGATGGCCGCCAGGCTCGACCACGCCCGGCATATCTGTATCAACGCAGACCCCAGCCTGGCGGCGGCAGAGGCGGTGCATCTCGCCCGCTTCGCCGCCCGGATCGAGGCCAGGCTGGCCAGCAAGGACGACAAGCGATGAACCGACGCATTCTCCTCGCCACTGCCCTTCTGCCCATGGCGGCGGCATGGTCGCATGGCGGCGCCACCCAACATGGCGCCCTGTCGCTGGAGGCCCCCTGGACCCGCGCCGCCGGCCAAGGCGGCCAAGGGGCTGGGTTTCTGACCATCCGCAATGCCGGGGGGGCTGACCGTCTGCTCTCGGCGAGCACCCCGGCCGCAGGCCGCACCGAGCTGCACACGATGCTGCGCGATGGCGACATCATGCGCATGCGCCAGGTTGAGGCCATCGCCGTGCCGGCCAATGGCGCGGTGAGCCTGGCGCCTGGCGGGCTGCATATCATGCTGATCGGCCTGACACGGCCGCTGGTGGTGGGCGAGAGCCTGCCGCTGACCCTGGTATTCGAACAGGCCGGCGCGGTGACATTGCAGCTCGCCGTGCAGGCGGCTGGTGCCCGCATGCCCATGCATTGAGCGGGTCGGCCGATGCGAGATAGCACTGGCCTCTGGGATACGCCTGATAAGATTTGAATTTCTACAGGCGTTTGGCGATAAATTGATCAATAAGATTGCTGATGATCATGCTGATGATGCGGTTTTCGGTTTTTTTGCCCTAGGCAAAAATTTCTATCCCACAGATCAATAGCCTATTTTCAACTCATTTTTAAAAAATAATAGCGAAAGAATTAAATTCTATATTGCGCTGCGCTGCAGCACTCGGTAAACAAATCGCTAACGGAGGCCGGCGTGGTGCCGCCATCTTTGCGAGGAGTTCAGACATGTCGGTGACACTCAGTGGCGGATCCGGCCAACCCGTTGTAATTCCATTCGACTATGGCCCCAGCAGCGCAACTGCCCAGGCCTTTGCCGCCAGTAGCAAGGCGCCAACGACCTATCGCGGACCTGGCGACCAAACGCCCCCGCCGGCAACCTCCGATACTCCCCTCCTTGTCTCCGGCACGCCGACTGAGGCGATCTCGACAAATGGTTACCTGAAGGTTCTCATCAACGCGTCCTCCAAGGTGTCCGTCCTTGGTGGCACCAGCAATGACGTGGTGGTCGCCGGCAATTCTGGCATTGTTTACAACACTGGCGGGGGTAGTGACACTGTCATCGCCGGCGGCGGCGACAATACGATCGGTACCGCTGCTGTAGCCAGTCAATCCAGCTCGTTTTTCAGCACAGGTGCTGGAAATGACACCATTGTTTCCGCAAGTGGCAACAACACGGTTATGGCTGGTGGCGGATTTAACCAGATTTCACTGAATTACGGCGCTGGCAATAACCTTGTTTATTCCCAAGGCAAGGACACCATTTGGTCTGGTGGGGGCAGCGACACCATCGGCGTTGGGGATAGCGCCACGGTGTTTGGTGGCTCGGGCAATTTGAGGTTCATTGGCGGCACCGGCAACAGCACCGTGACGGCTGGCTCCGGCAGCGCCACCATCTTCGGCGGCTCGGGCACCGGCTCCTTCTGGGGCGGCGCTGCTGGCAATAACAGCATCACCGCCGCTGACGGGCAGTCGACGGTGTTCACCGGTGGCGCCAATTCGAAGGCCTTCGCGGCCGGCGCTGGCGCCGATACGCTGGTGGCCAGCGCCGGTAACACCACCTTGAGCGGTGGCACCTCGACCGGCAACAACACCTTCTTTGCCGGGACGGGCGATGGCGTGTTGGTGGGCGGCGGGGTTGGCAATGACACCATCTTCGGCGGCCGTGGTGAATCCACCCTCTTCGGTGGTTCCGGCTCTGACGTTTTCGCGTTTTTCAACAGTCAGATGAAGGATAACCCAGGCCATAAAATCATCATCGGTGACTTCACCGTCGGTCAGGACAAGTTGGTCTTCGACGGTTACAGCAATGTCTCGATACTCCTGCCGCAGCAGGATGCGGGTTCCACCACCCTCACCCTGCCCGATGGCACTAAGATCGTCCTACAGGGCGTGTCTTTGACTGGGAACCTGGGCTGATCTGGCAGAGCACATCCTGTGGCGGCCTGGGGCGGGGAGCCGATCTTCGACAACCCGCCCATCGCTGACCGGCCCAAGATCTCGCGGTGTTTGGATGGTCTCATGTCTGGGCCATCGGCCGGCGAGCCTCTTTACGATCATTTCACCTGATCCGCGCATAACCCCATCAACGGGGTGAGAGGGAGTGCCTTCATGAGTGAATCCACATCGGTTCTTGTGACCGAGGTGCCCATTTCAGCCCATTCGATTGTCCTTAATCATGGAACCTATTGCGTCTTTGTGACAGGCGTGACCCAGGGCCTCGCCGAACGAGACCTGCCCGCGCTGCGCATCTCCAGTTCACCTGGCAGTTCCACCGTGGCCGTGGCGGCCCTGCCTGGCGATGGCTGGCTGCGCCATCTGGGCGATGCCGTGCTGTTGCGCGTCGCCAGCGAACGCTCCCGCGTGCTCTTCACGAGCTATGATGAATCCCGCGTCGCCGGCGCCAAACCACCGCAAATCCAAATCCAACGCCTCGATGATGGCCGCCTGCCGGACAGCATGCGCCCCGCCCCCGCGCTGCAGAGCGCCGATTACAAGCTGCATTTCAGCCGCCGCGGCGATGTCCCCGCGGCCTTCAGCGAATGGGTCGGCATGCTGGGCGATGACAGTTGGATCGAGGGTATCGAATTGACCGCCCCCGCGCCGCTGGCGGCCAGCGACCTGGAATATCAGGTGGTTCTCGGCCGTGGCTGGCTCTCGCCCTGGGTGCAGGCTGGCGAATTCTGCGGCAGCCGCGGCATGGGCCTGCCCATCCTGGGCTTCCGCGCCCGCCTGCTCGGCCTTGCCGCACAGCAATGGCGCCTGCGCTATGCCGGAAAATGCGTCGATGGCAGGGAATTGCCCGAGGCTGAACAGGGCATGCCCTGCGAATCGGCCGACCTGACGCCGCTCGCCGCCATGAACATCAAGCTGGAGCCGATTGGCGGTGAGCCGCCTGCCGCCATGTCGCCGCCGACATCCAAAAAAACCAGCAAGACCGCGCCCAGCAAGACGGCGTCGATCAGTGCCACCGCCAAGAGCCGCCGTGCCACGAAGGCCGTCTGATAGGGGCCGCCCGGCTCTCCTATCCGCGCCGGAACCCACGGCCGGGATGATCGAATGGTACGCCCCGGCCGAGGGCCCTGAAGGCTGGCTACTCTGCGGCCGGGCCAGCCAAGCCTGGCCGGCAAGGCTTGCAGCCGTTGAGGCGGTCTTCGCCCATGGCGTTCTCTCCGGCGCCCTGCTGAGTGTCTTCATCGCCGGCGATGACGCGCAGGGCCCGCGCTTCCTCGCCCTGTTCCAGGCGCCCCGGCCCCCGGTCGGGCCACTGCGCCAGTTGGCCGCTACCGCGCAGTTGCGGCTGCAGGCGACTGCCTCTGCCATCGAGGATCCGCTGCCCGCCGGCGCGCGCGGCCGGGCCCTGCTGAACAATGCCACCGCAGCGGGCGAGATCGCCGATGCCATCCGCGCCGCCCTGCCTATCCCGGCCTGGGCCGGCATTGACAGCCTGACCCCGCTCGGCCTGCCGCTGCGCCTTGTCGTCGATGCGGTGATCCAGGTCCCGCCCGGCGGCATCGCCATCGAGGGCGGGCTGGCCGACCCGATGCGGCTGGTCACCAGCCTGGCGCTGCGCCAGGGCGCCACCTGCCAGCTGCTGGACCGCAACCATTGGGCGCTCATGCCGCGGCCCGATATGGCCCAACCCGGCAGCGCCGAGGACGCCATTCGCCACGGCGGCAGCACCGGCTTCCTCGCTTATGCCGAGGGCCCCTTCGCCGCCGCGCCGCCACCCTGCCTTGAGGTGGCGCTGCGCGATGGCAGCATGGCGCATCTGCCACTGCCCCGCGCGTCAGAGGGCGGGGGCCTCGCCTTGATCGAGCAGCTTCTCGGCCTACCAAGGCAGCCGCTCGCGCGCATGGCCGCCGTGCTGACCCGCACCATCGGCCCCATCGCCCGCGGCCTCAACCGCGCCCGCCTCGCGGTGCGGCCCGCGCCGCTGCGGCAGGATTTCGGCCCCCTGCCCGCCTCGCCCGCAAGGGCGCTGATCATCCCGCTGCATGGCAGGCTGGATTTCATGGCGGTGCAGCTCGCGCTGTTCTCGGCGAGGCCCGATCCCGGCTGCGAGATCCTTTATATCCTCGACGATCCTCGCCTCGCCGAGGCGGCCGAGCGCATGGCGCAATCCTGCTGGATGCGCTTTCGCCTGCCCTTCAGCCTGCTCGATCTGGGTGCGCATCTCGGCTATGCGCCGGCCAATAATGCTGGGCTGGCCGCCGCCCGCGCCGCGCATATCTGCCTGCTCAATGCCGATGTCTTCCCGCGCCAGGGCGAGGGCATGGCCTGGATGCCCAGGCTTTGCGCCCCGCTCGGCGAGCCAAAGGTGGGCGCCGTGGGTGCCACCCTGCTATTCGAGGATGACACGCTGCAACACGCCGGCATGGAATATCAGCGCATGCCCGGCCTGCCGCCCTGGCCCTTTCCCACCCATCCCGGCAAGGGGGGGCGGCCCGGCACGGCCCGCCCTGGCGCGCGTGAGGTGAGCGCCGTCACCGGCGCCTGCCTCGCCATTCGCCGCGCCGATCTGCAGGCGCTGGGCGGGCTGGATGAGGATTGCATCATCGCCGATTTCGAGGATGCCGCGCTATGCGAGGCGCTGCGCGCGCGCGGCCTCAGCATCATGCTGCAGCCCGATGTGGTGCTCTATCACCTCGAGCGGCAGACCCCGGGCAGCCACACCCCCTGGCGCGCCGGCGCCACCCTGGTCAATGCCAGCCATTTTGCCGCGCGCTGGAACCCCGATGCTCAAGCCTAAGGACACTTGCCGCGTCCTGGTCATCAGCCATACCCACCCCAAGCTGACCCAGGGTGGTGGGGAGATCGTCGCTTACGAGATTTTCCGTCGCCTCAATGCCAGGCCGGGCTTTCAAGGTTTCCTGCTCAGCCATGACGCGGGACAATTGCCGGTGCGGGCCGGCGCCGCCTTCACCCAGCCCTTCGGCCCGCGCGAATACCTCTATGCCGGCCGCAGCTTCGACCATTTTCTCCTGGCCAATCCCGACCCCAATTTCGCCCGGGAATTCGCTGGCCTGCTGGAGGAATTGCAGCCCGATATCGTACATTTCCAGCATTTCATCGGCATCGGCGTCGAAGCCCTGGCCATGCCGCGCCGGGTCTTGCCCAGGGCGCAGGTGATGCTCACGCTGCATGAATACCTGCTGATCTGCCACCATCACGGCCAAATGGTCACCCGCCCTAATCTCACCCTCTGCGCCGCCGCCAGCCCGCTTGCCTGCCATGGCTGCTTCCCGGAACAGTCACCGCAAGCCTTCTTCATGCGCGACTTATGGCTGCGGCGGCACCTTGATGATGTGGACCTCTTCATCGCCCCCAGCCACTTCCTGCGCGAGCGTTTTTTGGCCTGGGGCCTGCCGCCTGGTCGGCTGGTGGTGCAGGCCAATCCCCTCCCCCCGCCAGCCCCACCGCAACAACGGGCGCCCAGCCGTCGCAGCCTTCCGCGCATCGGCTTTTTCGGCCAAATCTCCGAACTCAAGGGCCTGGGCGTGCTCTTTGCCGCAGCCCGCATCCTGGCCGCACGCGGCTGGCCTGGCGTGATAGAGATGCATGGCCGGCAGGAGGAGCAGCCCGAAACCCTGCGCCGCCGCCTGGAGCCGCTGCTGGCCGCGCAGCCGGAGAATGTCACCCTCTGCGGCCCCTATCCCAATGCGGAAGTGGGTGGGCTGATGGCGCGCTGCGATGCGGTGGTGGTGCCCTCGATCTGGTGGGAAAACGCCCCCCTCGTGGTGCGCGAGGCCGCCGCCGCCGGGGTGCGGGTCATCGGCGCCGATCTGGGTGGGTTGGGCGAGGCGCTGCGCGCCATCCCCGGCAGTATTCTCATCCCCCCGCGCGACCCGCTGGCCCTGGCCGAGGCTATTCTGGCCCTCCCCCAGGCCGAACCCGCCCCCGCGCCCGCGTTCATCGAGACCGACCCGCTCAGCCTCTATCGCCCCTCACCCATACAAGGTTGAAACGCCGCGCCCCGGCCCGCATATCGCTGGGCGCCACCATTGCAGGAGAAGAAGATGGAAGAGACCCTCGAACGACATGAATTTGGCGCCGAGGTTGGCCGCCTGCTCGATCTCGTCGTTCATGCGCTCTATTCCGAGCGTGAGATTTTTCTGCGTGAGCTCGTCGCCAATGCGGCCGATGCGGTGGATCGCCGGCGTTTCGAGGCGCTGACCGAGCCCGCTTTGGCACTCCCAGCCGAGCCCAGCTTGCGCATCCTGCCCGACAAGGCGGCGCGCACCATCACCATCACCGATCCCGGCATCGGCATGGCCAAGGCCGATCTGACCGAGCATCTGGGAACCATCGCCCGCTCCGGCACGCTGGCCTTCGCCAAATCCCTGGCCGATACCCCGGCAGCCGATAAGCCCAGCCTGATCGGCCAATTCGGCGTGGGCTTCTACTCAGCCTTTATGGTGGCCGAGCGGGTCGAGGTCACCTCCCGCCGCGCCGGCAGCGACGAAGCCTGGGTTTGGGCCAGCGAGGGCCAGGGCGCCTATACCCTGGCCCCCGGCAGCCGCGCCGAACCCGGCACCGATATCGTGCTGCACATCAAGGCCGATGCCGAGGAATTCCTCGAACCCAGCCGCCTGCAAGCCATCATCCGCAAATGGGCGGACCACATCACCATCCCCATCACCGTCGCGCGCGACGGTGTGGATGAGCCGGCCAATGAAGGCACCGCCCTCTGGCGCAAAGCCAAATCCGAGGTGAGCGAGGAGCAGTACAAGGCCTTCTACCACCACGTTGCCCATGCCTTTGACAGCCCCTGGGCCACGCTGCATTGGCGGGCCGAGGGCGTGATGGAATTCAGCGCCCTGCTGTTCATACCCGGTATGAAACCCTTCCAGGCGGTGGAGGGCGAGCGTGACAGCCGGCTGCGCCTGCATGTCCGCCGCATGTTCATCACCGAAAGTGCCGCCCTGCTGCCGCCCTTCCTGCGCTTCGTGCATGGCGTGGTCGATACCGAGGATCTGCCGCTCAATGTCAGCCGCGAGATGCTGCAAGCCACCCCGGTGCTGGCGCGCATCCGCAAGGCGGTGACCAACCGCGTGCTCTCCGAACTCAAGACCCAATCCAAGGATGCTGAGCGCTATGCCAGCTTCTGGGAAAATTTCGGCCCGGTGCTGAAGGAGGGCGTCTGGGAGGATGCCGAACACCGCCAGGATGTCGCCGCCCTGCTGCGCTTTCGCTCATCCTCCGTTGAGGGCTGGACCTCGCTGGCCGATTACGTCACCCGGATGAAGCCAGGCCAGGAGGCCATCTATATCCTGGTGGGCGAGGACCCGGCAGCGCTGGCCAAATCCCCGCAACTCGAAGGCTTCCGCGCCAAGGGGGTGGAGGTGCTGCTGCTCGGCGACAGCATCGACGCCTTCTGGCCCGAGCGGCTGGCCATGTTCGACGCCAAGCCCATCCGCAGCATCACCCAGGGCATTGTCGATCTCTCCAAGATCGAGGGCGCGGCCATGGAGGGCGAGGCCGCCGATCTGGAGCGGCTTTTGCCCCTGCTGAAAGACATCCTGAAAGACCACATCTCCGACGCCCGGGCGACCGATCGCCTGGTGGAAAGCGCCGCCGTCCTCGCCGCGCCGCAATATGGCCCAGACCTGCAAATGAGCCGCATGATGCGCCGCGCCGGCCGCGACACCCCAGGCGTGCTGCCGGTGCTCGAGGTCAATCCCCGCCACAGCCTCATCCGCCGCCTGGCCGAGCCCAGCCTGGCCGTGGCTGAACTGGCCGAGACCGCAGGCGTCTTGCTCGACCTCGCCCTCATCCAGGATGGTGATTGCCCGCGCGACCCGGCCGAATTCGCCCGCCGCGTGGCGGCAGCCCTGGCACTGGGCGGCGGCTGAGGCGGCCCAACGCGGATTTGTCATTGTTCACGGGGATGGCAACAGCCCCCAAGGCCGGGCATTATTGTATCGCCAATTATCTGACACAGCCACGCGGCCGCCTGCGCCTGATGCGTGGCTATGGAGAATGACCAATGTCCGAACCGATGACCGATCCGACCGAAAAATCCTGGCTTGACCTCGAATTGCAGGATGATTTCGATGAGGAGCTGGAGCAGGAGATCGATGATAGCCGCATCCCGCCCGAGCTGCGCGCTCTGCAGCAGGCCCGCAAGGCGCCGGGGATCGACCGCAGCTTCTATTTCCGCGAATTGCTGCGGCTGCAATCCGAGCTGTTGAAGCTGCAGGATTGGGTGGTGCATAAGGGCCTCAAGGTCGTCGTGCTGTTCGAGGGGCGTGACAGCGCCGGCAAGGGCGGCGCCATCAAGCGCATCACCCAGCGTGTCAATCCGCGCACCTGCCGCGTTGTCGCACTCCCCGCCCCCTCGGATCGTGAAAAGAAGCAATGGTATTTCCAGCGCTTCATCTCGCATCTGCCCGCGGCGGGCGAAATCGTGCTGTTCGACCGCAGCTGGTACAACCGCGCTGGCGTCGAGCGGGTGATGGGCTTCGCCAGCGAGACCGATGTTGAGGATTTCTTCCGCGACGTGCCGGAATTCGAGCGCATGCTGGTCCGCTCCGGCATCATCGTGATCAAATACTGGTTCTCGATCTCCGATGAGGAGCAGCAATACCGCTTCCTCATGCGCATCCACGACCCGATCAAGCAGTGGAAGCTCTCGCCGATGGACCTGCAATCCCGCATTCGCTGGGAGCAATACACCAAGGCCAAGGAGGATATGTTCGAGCGCACCAATATTCCCGAAGCGCCCTGGTACATCCTCGAAGGCAATGACAAGAAGCGGGCGCGGCTGAACTGCATCGCGCATCTGCTCTCGCTCATTCCCTATGAGGAGGTGCCGCACCAGCCGATCACGCTGCCAGAGCGCGTCTTCGATCCGAATTATGAGCGCCGCACCCTGCCGCCGGAACTCTACGTGCCGGAGACCTACTGAACCACGGCTTGCGGCCATCGCCGTTCCGGGCGCAACCTCCGTCGTAAGACAGGAGGTTACGCATGGAACTCAGGGGTAAGGTGGCCGTGGTCACCGGCGGCAATGGCGGCTTGGGGCAGCGCATCTGCCATGCCCTGGCACGCGAGGGCGTGCACCTCGCCGTGGTCTATGCCCGCAGCCGTGACCAGGCCGAGGGCGTGGCCCGCGAATTGGCCGACCGGCATCAAATCCAGGCCACCGCCCTGCCCTGTGACCTGGAGGACCCGGAGGCGGCCGAGGCGCTGGTGGCCGCGGTGATCGCTCGCTTCGGCCGTCTCGACATCCTGGTCAATGACGCCGCCTATAATATCGCCATACCCTTCCAGGACCTCGAAACCCTCACCGATGCGGTGTGGGAGAAGGTGATGGCGGTGAACCTGACTGGCCCCATGCGCCTCACCCGCGCCGTGGCGCCGGTGATGAAGGCGCAGGGTGCCGGCCGGGTGGTCAATATCGCCTCCGTCGCCGGGTTGGGGCCGACCGGCTCCTCCATCGCCTATGCCGTCTCCAAAGCCGGACTGATCCACCTCACCCGCTGCATGGCAGTGGCCATGGCGCCCGAGGCGCTGGTGAATTGCGTGGCCCCGGGCCTGCTGGAGGGCACGCGCGCCACCGCCAATCTGCGCCCCGAACAGGTCGAGCGCTCGGCTGCCGGCGCCCTGCTCAAACGCGCGGCCGATAAGGATGATTGCGCCGAGATGGTGCTCACCATGTGCCGCACCGAAACCATGACCGGGCAGACCGTGGTCATCGATTCCGGCCGCTACTTTCACTGAGACGAGAGCGGCGGTCCTTTAGGCCCGCCGCCGCAGCCCCAATCTTCAGGGCCGAATGGTCAGCGTCTGCGCATTGAAGGAAATCACCCGCATAGGCTGCCCGGCCTGTTCGACCACGGCCACTTCACGGCCGAAATCAATCGCCACCACCCGCGCGCCAGTGGCATTGGCCAGTTGCAGATTGTTCAGCAGCGTGATCGCCAGAACTTCATAGACGGAATTGCCGCCGGTGGCGCGGCGCTGCACCTCGGTGCGGGTCGCCTGGTCGAGTTCGGCCAGGATGGCCTGCTGGAAGGCAGGCGAGGGCGCCGCAAGGGCTGCGGGGATGGTCAAGACCGCGCATGCCAGGGCCAGGCTGCGAATGTTCATCATGTGCTTTCTCCCTGTTGACGGTGCGGGAAATGCGCCGCCTCCCCCCTCGCCTATGCCACCGGCAAATGGCGGACAAGCGCGCAGAAAGCCAATCACGCCATGCCGGGACAAGGCGCACAAGACCGGAATGCCTGAACAACAATGGGGCCATGAGCGCATGGCCATCTCGCCACAGTGCGAAGCCTGTCAGCGGCTCGGGCCGGACGACATGCGCGCCGCATCATCGGTGGTAGAAAACGCGCCTTCCGTGGCGGTCCGAGGCTGGAGTGGTGGCGCCGGCCCCTCCCGGACTATGCAAACTTGCATCATTTCGCATGTTGGCGTGCCACTGGCCGGCGAGATCGGATGAAGACCCAATCGCGCCTGTGCCCGTTATTGTGCGGGGCCAGCACCCGGCTTCTGCCGATAAAATCGCCTCGGCTTGTCACCGCCCCTTGGCTCCGACGATCCGTTCAATAAGCTGGGTCCCGGCGCGGCGCGGTTCGATCTGGCCGATATCCGTCCGGCGATGGTGGGGCTGGTGGAGAGGGTGCTCTTCCCCTGCTCCTCATCGGCCGCATCTGTGACTTCTGGCTGAGAGGAAACGCGTCAATGGCTATCCAGAAACACGGCGTCACGGTCATTCGTGGCGGCCGCCTGACTGATCAGGCGCTGCGCCGCGCCGCCCCCACCGATATCCTGATCAAGGATGGGGTGATCATGGAGATGGGCCTGGGGCTTGCCGCCCCGGAGGATGCCACGGTGGTCAATGCCGAGGGGCTGCTGCTGCATCCCGGCCTGATCAATGCCCATACCCATGGCCATGGCGGGCTCAGCCGCGGCCAGGGCGATAAATTCACCCTGGAATTGCTGCTCGCCGCCGCCCCCTGGCTGGGCGGTGGCCGCAACCTGGCGGATAAAAAACTCACCACGCTGATCTGCGCCGCCGAGATGGTGAGCAAGGGCTGCACCGCGGCCTATGACCTCTATTACGAATTCCCCCTCCCCTCGCGTGATGGGATGGATGCGGTGGCCGAGGCCTATAGCGAGGTGGGCATGCGCGCCGTGGTCGCCCCCATGGTGGCCGACCGCACAATGTATGAGGCCATTCCCGGCCTGGTTGATTCCATGCCCGCCCCCCTGCAGGCCGAGGTTGCCAAGCTGCGCATGCGCCCGCCCGAGGAAACGCTCGGCGCCATTGGCGAAATTCTGCACCATTGGCGCTGGGCCGGGCAGGATATCCGCGCCGCCGTCGCCCCCACCATCCCGCATCATTGCTCGGATGGTTTCCTCTGCGGCTGCCGTGATCTGGCGAAGAAGCATGGCGTGGCGCTGCACAGCCATGTCGGCGAGAGCAAGCTGCAGGCCGTGGTCGGCATGCGCCAATACGGCAAAACCCTGGTGCAGCACATGGATGCGCTGGGCCTCATCGATGAGCACTTTACCGCTGCGCATGGTATCTGGCTTGATGATGATGATCTGCGGATCATGCGCGACCGGGGCGGCTCGCTCGCGCATAATCCCGGCTCCAATATGCGGCTGGGCAATGGAATGTTCCGGCTGCGTCGCGCGCTTGATATCGGCGTCAATATCGGCATCGGCACCGATGGCGTCAGCTCATCCGATAACAGCAATATGTATGAGGCGATGCGCTACGCCTCCATGCTGAGCAAGGTGCAAACCCCCGACCCCAGCCGTTGGGCCTCGGTGGAGGAGGTCTATAATGCCGCCACTTTGGGTTCGGCCCGAGCGCTGGGCTTCAAGGATATCGGCGCCATCGCGCCGGGCATGAAGGCCGATATCGTCTTTCTCGACCTCACGGCGATGACCTGGATACCGCATAATTGGACGGTCAACCAACTCGTCCATGCCGAGGATAGCTGCGGCGTGCGCCACACCATGATCGGCGGCGAATTCGTCTATTATGACCGCCGGCATACCAGGCTCGACATCGCCAAACTGGCCCGCGACGCTGAGGAGGCGCGCGACAGGCTGGAGCGGCTCAGCGCTGGCATGCATGATCTCTATGAGCGGCTGCGGCCGATTATTGAGAGCTTCTGCCCTGGGCTGGCGATGGAGCCCTATCATCTCAACCGCTATATGTGTGACGCTCCGAACAACGGGATTTGAAGAACCATGCCTGAATTCATCGACCTCTCGCGCGAGATTTTTCATCGCACCCAGACCCATCCGAGCCACCCGCCGGTGGTGATGACGGTCTGGGGTGACCATGATGAGAAGAAATATGCCGGCAACACGGTCTTCACCTCGAAGGCCGTCTATATGTCGATGAGCGACCATGCCGGCACCCATGTCGATGCGCCGGTGCATTTCGACCCGCGGCCTGGGGCGCTGTCGGTGGAGCAGATGCCGCTCGAGAATTTCTACACCTCGGCGTTTTGTATCGACCTCAGCCATGTGCCGCTGAAGACTGCGGCGACGCTGGAGGAGGTGCAGGCGGCTGTTGCAGCTTCGGGGCAGACCATTCAGAAGGGCGACACCCTGCTGATCTGGATGGCGACCAATGAGCGGCTGCTGGGCAAGCCGGGCTATCTGCATGATTTCCCGGGGCTGTCGCTGCCGGCCATTCATTGGCTGGCGGAACAGGGTATTGGCATGTTCGGGGTGGAGGCGATTTCGCCGGCACCTGAGGGCGAGCCGAATTTCCTGGCCCATATGGCCTGCGGCGAATTGGGCATCACGCATATGGAATGCCTGGCCAATCTGCACAGCCTGATCGGGCGCGGGCGCTTCACCTTCATCGGCTTCCCGCTGAAAATCCGCGGCGGCAGTGCGAGCCCGATCCGTGCTGTGGCGATGTTTGCGTGAACCATATCGCGCCACATCCGGGCGAGGGGCTGCTGGTCGAGGTTGTCTTCGATCTGGTCTGCCCCTGGTGCTATCTGGGCGTGGCGCGGTTGATGCGGATGCTGGACCAGCGGCCGGAAGTGACGGTTGAAATTCAGTGGCGGCCTTTCCTGTTGAACCCGGATATCGCGCCGGGCGGGGTGCCGCGGCAGGATTACATGGTCCGCAAATTTGGCGGTGAGGACCGGGCGCGGCGGCTGCATGGCAGCATCGCCGAATTGGGCCGGGCCGAGGGCTTGGGCTTTCGTTTTGATGCCATCCGGCGGGTGCCGCATACGCTGGATGCGCATCGCATGGTGCGCTGGGCGGCACGGCATGGCGTGGCGGACCGGATGGTGCTGGCGCTTTTCGCGGCGCATTTTTGTGAGGGGCGCGATATTGCCCAGCATGAGGTGCTGGCCTCCATCGCGGCCCTGGAGGGGCTGGATTCGGGCCTTGCCCGGGCTTTCCTCGCCTCGGGCCAGGAGGTGGAGGCGGTGCATACCGAAAATCTGCGGGCGCATCGGCTGGGGATTAATGGCGTGCCCTGCTTCGTGGTGGATGGCGCCAATGCGATTGCTGGCGCGCAGGAGCCAGAAGTCTTGGCCCGCCTGCTGGACGTGGCGCTGGCTGGCTGACATTCTGGCATCCTCTTGGAGAGGAAAGCCTCATGAAACTGCTGCGTTATGGCCCCAAGGGCCAGGAAAAGCCGGGCATGCTCGATGCCTCTGGCGTTATTCGCGATCTCTCGGGCGTGGTGGCCGATATTGCCGGGGATGTGCTCTCGGATGCGGGCCTGGCCAAGCTGGCCAGCCTGGACCCGGCGAGCCTGCCGGCGGTGGCGGGCAATCCGCGTCTGGGCGCGCCGGTGGCTGGGTTTTCGCAGTTGATCTGCATTGGTCTCAATTATGCTGACCATGCGGCGGAGACTGGCTCGGCTATTCCGAAGGAGCCTATTGTGTTCCTGAAGGCCAATGGTGCGATTTCTGGGCCGAATGATGATGTGATTATTCCCAAGAACTCGGTCAAATGCGACTGGGAAGTGGAATTGTGCATTATTATTGGTACCAAGGCAACTTGTGTGAGCGAGGATGCGGCGCTGGCGCATGTGGCGGGTTATGCCGTGGGCAATGATGTGTCCGAGCGGGAATGGCAGATTGAGCGTGGCGGCGCCTGGGATAAGGGCAAGGGGGCGGATACTTTTGGGCCTGTCGGGCCCTGGCTGGTGACGCGCGATGAGGTGCCGGACCCGCAGAATCTCGACATGTTCTGCGATGTGGATGGGGTGCGGCAGCAGAATGGTAGCACGCGGACGATGATTTTCGGGGTGAAGACCCTGGTGAGCTATGTCTCGCATTTTATCACGCTGCATCCGGGCGATGTGATCTTCACCGGCACGCCGCCGGGGGTGGGTTTGGGCAAGAAGCCCTCGCCGGTGTTCCTGAAGCCTGGGCAGGTGATGCATCTGGGCGTGCAGGGCCTGGGGACGCAGACGCAGAAGACGGTGGCTTATGCCGCCGGCTGAAGAGCCGGTTCTGGTCATGATGGATTTTCCGGCCCGCCGCGATGGCGGGCCGGAGCAGGCGGCGGCGATGCGGGAATTGGCTGAGAGCATTGCCGTGGAGCCTGGGTTGATCTGGAAAATTTGGACCCAGGATGTGCCGAGTGGCCGGGCGGGGGGGATTTATCTCTTTGCCAATCGGGCGGCGGCGGAGGCGTATCACGCCATGCATGCGGCAAGGCTGGAGCGGCAGGGGATTGGGCCGATTGCGGCCACCTATCGCACGGCGGTGGCGGGGTTGAGTGCGGTGACGCGTGGGCCGCTTGGGGTTTGCTGACTAATCAGGTGTTTGGGTGGTATTGGCCGAAAGATGTTGTATTCGGACAAATTGGCTGGCGGGCGCGGAATGGCTCTGGGCGGCGGTGGTGCCTTGGGTGGGGATGGGGTTTTTGAAACAGCGGCCGTGGTTTTTATTAGGATAATTGACCTAAAATAGCAAGTGGTTTGGTTGTCGGCCATGCTCAGCCGAAGAAGATGTAGTCGTTCCCACCGGTCGCGCCATAGCTCGGGGTCGGCAGTTGCGCCTGGGTTAGGCCGGTGAAGGTGACCGAGGTGTCGGTCACCCCATTGCCGTCCAGGTCGCAATGCATGGTGGCGCCCTTGTAGCCGGTGGCCCCATCGCTCGCGACCCAGAGGAATTTGCTGACGCCGGGCTTATAGCCCCAGATTGTGACCTCATCCCCGGCCTGAAAATCGGTGATGGTGGACCAGGTGGCGGCGGCGGCGGCGGCCCGGCCATCGAGAAAGAAGCGGTCTGAGCCTGCGCCGCCGGCGATGAAACTGGAGCCTAGACCGCCATCGATGATGTCATTGCCGGAACCGCCATCAATTGCATCGTCACCCTCGCCAGTATTGATAAAATCGGCCTGGGTGGTGCCCAGAA
>Ga0214921_10003874_pt1 | contig 22594 bp, 27 predicted proteins | sample LL1505_MetaG_FD_177992 | JGI IMG/M metagenome (GOLD analysis project Ga0214921, IMG submission 177992) | Freshwater microbial communities from Lake Lanier, Atlanta, Georgia, United States - LL-1505 | ecosystem: Environmental > Aquatic > Freshwater > Lake | place: USA: Georgia | collected... | reverse complement strand
AGCATTTGGCGCTGGTTTTCAGCCCGCTGATGACCTCGACCACCTTCATAAGGGGCACCGGGTTGAAAAAATGGTATCCGGCAAAGCGCTCAGGATGCTTCAGTCCGGCGGCAATTGCCGTGATCGATAAAGAGGAGGTGTTGGTGACAAGGGTTGCCTGCTCTGAGACGATGTCCTCGAGCTCAGTGAAAAGTGCTTTCTTGACGTCAAGTCGCTCTACGATGGCTTCGATCACCAACTCGCAGTCGCTCAACTCGGCCAGTGTGGCGGGTAACGTCAGCCGCGCCAGACAAGTGGCGGCATCTTGGGCGTCCATCTTGCCCTTGGCCACCAGTTTGTCCCATTGGCCTGACATCGATTGGCGGGCCCGGGCGCTGGCACTGGGGTCCTTGTCGAACAACTTGACCAGGCTGCCGGCCTGCGCTGAGATCTGGGCAATGCCCTGACCCATAGCGCCGGCACCTATGACGGCGATGGTTTTGTAGCGACTTGCCATGTTGTTTTAGCGGTGAACCTGCAGCGCGCCAGGATTCACGATATTCGTCGGAGTACCTTTGATGAAATTGACAACATTGTCAAAAGCAGCTCCGAAATAAAGCTCATAGCTTTCTTGCTCAACATAACCGATATGGGGCGTGCAAATACAGTTTTCGAGCCGCAGCAAAGAGTGACCCTGCAATATAGGCTCAGACTCGAAAACGTCTATTGCTGCCATGCCTGGGCGTCCCCTGTTAAGGGCGGTGACCAGAGCATCCGGCTTAATCAGTTCGGCGCGCGAGGTGTTGACCAGCAGCGCCGTGGTTTTCATGAGCGACAGATCCTCGAACGTGACAATGCCTCGTGTTAGGTCATTCAGCCGTAAATGCAGGGTCAGCACGTCAGACTGAGCAAAAAAATCCTCTTTGTTGTCAGCCAGTTCGAAGCCGTCGGCCAGCGCCTGTTCACGCGAGGCCTCTCGACCCCAGACCAGCACACGCATGCCAAAAGCGCGGCCGTAGCCGGCGATGATCTTGCCGATTTTCCCGTAGCTCCAGATACCCAGAGTTTTGCCTTTGAGAACCGTGCCCAAACCAAAGTTAGCCGGCATTGAACTTGATTTCAGACCGGACTGTTGCCAGGCACCATGTTTGAGGTGGCTGATGTAGTGGGGCAGTCGACGTATTGCTGTCATGATCAGAGCCCAGGTCATTTCTGCCGGTGCAATCGGTGAACCCGTGCCTTCTGCCACCACAATGCCACGTTCTGTGCAGGCGGCCACGTCAATGTGATCACTGACTTTGCCGGTTTGCACAATCAGTTTGAGCTTGGGTAGTTTTTCGATCAATGTGCGCGGCATGTGCGTGCGCTCACGGATCAAAACGACCACGTCTGCATCTTTCAGGCGAACCGACAACTGGCCAATGCCCTTGACAGTATTGGTGTAGACCTTTGCTTGGTAGGCGTCGAGTTTGGAGGCGCATTGCAGCTTGCGAACCGCGTCCTGGTAGTCATCAAGAATCACAATATTCATGCTGATATTGTGCCTGCAAGTCGAGGGAGCAGGCTGGGCTGCTGGCCTGAATTCTTAGGGCAGGTCTACAAACGCTCAGCCCGAGTCCCCAGGGCTTAATGTGCGCGCTGTGTCTGACTCATGCGTTCGAGTTCAGCGCAAACGTCGGCCATGCGACCCGAGATCACCATGCGACCGGCGCAGGCCGGACTGGCACCAGGTTCAAACTCGCGCAAAACTCGCAAGCGCGATGGCCCCCGTACTTGGACGGCGTGTGTGCGTGCCTGAAAGCAGGTCAGGGGTTTAGCCCCCAGCAAAGGCCGCTGCTGAGCTGGCTTGGCGATACCCGCGATGCTTTTGCCCAGCTTGTTTTGAGCGTAGCGTTCATCAAAAGGCTTGAGTTTCGCTGGAGCGGTAACAAACCAGCTTAAAAAGCCGTGCAGTGGCGCCCACAGACCGGCAAGATGACCCGAAGTAAAAGAAGCACTGGTTCCCATGATGACTCCGATTGAGTGATGACACAGGCAGGATTTCTAAACGGCCAGAGGCCACGGTTTTCAACACCAGGGTGTGGGTTCCTCATCAGAACCCGACGCCCGCCACCTGGCGCGAAAAATTTGGGGTGATTTTTCAGTACCGAAGGCTCACATCAGCATGGTGTTGCGGATCAGACCGACGGCCAGGCCTTCGATTTCAAAGGGCTCACCGGGCTGTACGATGATGGTCTCGAAGTCCGGGTTTTCTGGCAGGAGTTCGATATGGTTTTTGGTCCGGCGCAGCCGCTTAACCGTAACTTCATCACCGAGGCGCGCCACCACAATCTGACCGTTGCGCGCTTCTTTGTTTTGTTGCACGGCGAGCAGGTCGCCATCCATGATGCCTACGTCGCGCATGCTCATACCCCGTACTTTGAGGAGGTAGTCAGGCTGGCGCTGAAACAAGCTGGACTCAAAGTAGTAGGTTTGCTCAATGTGCTCCTGCGCGAGAATAGGGCTGCCGGCGGCAACCCGCCCCACCAGAGGCAGGGCGAGCTGGGCTAGGCTTTGCAAGGGCAGGGAAAATTGTTTGTTGCGTGACTCATTGAGTGAGCGCAGGGTGTCACTGCGAAGTCGGATACCGCGTGAAGTGCCGCTGACCAGCTCAATGGCGCCTTTGCGAGCCAGAGCTTGCAGATGCTCTTCGGCGGCGTTGGCGGACTTGAAACCCAACTCGCTGGCAATTTCTGCGCGCGTAGGGGGAGCGCCGGTTCGGGCGATGGCGCTTTGAATCAGCTCGAGGATCTGTTGCTGCCTTGCTGTGAGCTTTGGGCCTTCCGCCAGGCGGGAAATGTCGCTGAGAATGGTCATGGCATGGCTCCTGTTGAAGTTTCGCGTTCGCTGCTGTGTTCTGTGCCGGGATTGTTGTAGTTACTGTTTTAATAACCAGTAGCTGTATTTTTATCCAGTTTTTGAAAGTTTGCAAGCGATGGGTCAAAAAATTGTAATTTTGGGCACCGGCGGCACCATTGCCGGTACTGCAGCCAGTGCAATGGACCATACCGGCTACACCGCCGGGCAACTGAGTGTTGCTGATTTGCTGGCAGGCCTGCCGGCAGCCGGCACTGGGGCTGGCAAGGATCGTTTTATTGTCGAACAGCTCGCGCAACTCGACAGCAAGGACATGGGTTTTGACGTCTGGGTCAAGCTGGCGCAGCGCGTGGCACACCACCTCTCACAGCCAGAAGTGCAGTCGGTACTGATCACTCACGGTACTGACACGCTGGAAGAGACAGCTTACTTTCTGCACGCGCTGCTGAGGCCGGCCAAACCCGTAGTGCTGACCTGTGCCATGCGTCCGGCCACGGCCCTGGTGCCTGACGGCCCGCAAAACATGATGGATGCGCTGGCCGTAGCGGAAACCCCGGGTGCAGTCGGTGTGAGCGTTGTGTGTGCTGGTGCGGTGTTTGGCGCTGAAGATGTGCAAAAAATCCACCCTTACCGCTTAAACGCTTTTGGTGCTGGCGACGCCGGACCGATTGCTTATGTCGAAGAGGGCCGGTTGCGCCAGATAAGGCCCTGGCCGCATGGATTGTCCGGTTTGGAGAAAGGCCGGGCTGATCTGCTGGCTCGACTGGCCGAAACCCACTGGCCCCGAGTGGAGGTGGTGATGAGCCATGCCGGGGCCGATGGTTGGGTGGTCAGAGCGCTGGTTGAGGCCGGTGTGCAGGGCCTGGTGGTGACCACCACCGGCAACGGAACGGTGCACCAGGATCTGGAAGCGGCCTTGCGGATGGCTATGGCACAAGGGGTCAAAGTGCTGCGTGCAAGCCGTTGCACTGAAGGCCGCTTGCTCGAAGGCGGCAATGATGCCCTGCCGGCTGCTCCAGGCTTGAACTCAGCAAAAGCCCGCATCGCTTTGATGCTGGCATTGATGCAATCAAATTGAGATCCGCAGCGCAAAGCACTGCGCTCGCTCAGTCTGCCAGTGCTTTGAAGGCCCGTGCGGTGATGTCGTCCACGCCGCCGATGCCGCTGATGGCGCGGTATTTCGGTGCAACAGCTGCATCTTTTTGGGCCCAATTGGCGTAGTAATCCACCAGAGGTCGTGTCTGGGCGCTGTAGACCTCCAATCGTTTGCGCACAGTTTCTTCTTTGTCGTCTTCGCGCTGGATCAGGGGCTCTCCAGTGACGTCGTCCACGCCACTGGTTTTGGGCGGGTTGTACTTGGTGTGGTAAGTGCGCCCGGAAGCGGAGTGCGAGCGGCGTCCGCTCATGCGCTCGATGATGGCCTCAAAAGGAACGTCAATTTCCAGCACGTAATCAATCTTGACGCCGGCTGCCTTCATGGCATCAGCTTGCGGAATGGTTCGGGGAAAACCGTCGAATAAAAAGCCCTTGGCGCAATCTGCTTGGGTAATACGCTCTTTAACCAGGTTGATGATCAGGTCATCGCTGACCAAGCCACCCGCATCCATGACTTTTTTGGCTTGCACGCCCAGCGGTGTTCCGGCCTTCACAGCGGCGCGCAGCATGTCACCGGTGGAGATTTGAGGAATGCTGTATTTCTGGCAAATGAAGGTGGCTTGTGTGCCTTTGCCAGCGCCTGGGGCGCCCAGTAGTATCAGTCTCATGGATGTCCTCGCTTTCAAGTAAATCTGCACCCGGCCGCCTTGCGCAAGCCTTCGTTGTCTCGTTTTGATGGACCTTGAAGCTGGCCCGTTTATTTATCGTCTCAAGGATAGCATGCAGGCCTTAGCGCGTTGCAGACTGTCCGGGCAATCCATGGCTGCGACGGGGTCAGGATGGGTCGGCCAGCAAACTGCGCACCCGCGCCAGGTCTTCTGGGGTGTCTACACCCATCCCTGGTGGGTTTTGCGTGATGTGAACCGCGATGCGGTGACCGTGCCAAAGTGCGCGTAACTGCTCTAAGGATTCGAGTTGCTCAATGGGCGCTTGCGGCAGGGACGGAAACTCGCACAAAAACCTGCTGCGGTAGCCGTAAATGCCCACATGCCTCAAAGGCGGCGGCATGCTTGATGCCTGCCACCAGGCGGTGCCGTCAAAGTCGCGGCCTAAGGGGATGGGCGCACGGCTGAAGTAAAGCGCAGTGTTGCGTGCATCCAGAACGACTTTCACAATGTTGCGGTTGAGGTAATCAGCCAGCAAATCGATGGCATGGGCTGCCGTACTCATGGCGCAGTCCGGGCGGTCTTGTAGCAGCCGGGCTACGGCGTTGATCAGGGCCGGGTCGATCAGCGGTTCATCGCCCTGAACGTTCACCACCACCTCGTCAGCGTGCAAGCCCAGCAGCGTACAAGCTTCGGCCAGTCGGTCGCTGCCACTGGGGTGATCGGCGCGCGTGAGCACTGCGCGCACGCCATGCTCTTCACAGGCTTGAATGATCACCGGGCTGTCTGTTGCCACCACCACTTGGGCGGCGCTGCTCAGGGCGGCACGCTGTGCGACCCGCACGACCATGGGAAGCTTGTTGATCTCGGCCAGCGGCTTGTTCGGCAGGCGGGTTGAAGCCATCCGGGCTGGTATCAAAACCGTGAAGCGCAGGGCCTCGTGGTCGGTCGGATTGAGAGGCGTTTTCAAAGTCCGAGCTCTTCGTCGCTCAGTGCACGGGCTTCGTTTTCAAGCATCACGGGCAGGCCATCGCGCACCGGATAAGCCAGGCGTGCGCTGCGTGAAATCAGCTCTTGCTTGTCGCGTTGGTACTCGAGCGGGCCTTTGGTCACAGGGCAGACTAGAAGTTCAAGAAGTTTGGTGTCCATGACCCGATGGTAATGTAGAAAGCAAGGGCAGAAGGCGCTCGTCCAGCGCCCGAAAAAAAGCTGGCTCAGGTGTAAATAGCAAAGGTACTGCCAGCAGCATCAAGCCGGCTTGCGGGTAGCGCGCAAACAGTTTGACCGCGTCTTTTTCAGTGCACAGCAGACGCTGGCGCTGGTCCCACAAGGGCACGCCGGACAGTGCGTCATGGTCCGGCAGGGCCAGTGTCCGGGTGAGCGTTAAGCCCTGCTGGCGCAACATGTCAAAAAATGCCCCGGGGTTCGCAATGGCTGCCACCGCTGTCATGTCTTCATCTTGCAGGCTTTTCAGCGGCACACGGGTGCCGTCAGCGGCGACCGCCTCGGGCGCCAAACTCCGGTTGGAGTGGAAGCCGGCAAATGCAGGCTGACGACCTGTGTGCAGCAGCAGATGCACAGGCGCTACAGATTGGGGGCCCTTGGTTTGCAAGGGCTGTTGGGGCTGCGGCCAGATTTCGCGCAGCGGGCCCGCAGGCAGCAGCCAGCCGTTGCCGACGCCGCGGTCATCAAAGACAGCAATATTTAGATCGCGACGCAATGCATAGTGCTGCAAGCCGTCGTCGCAAACGACCATGTCTGTGTCAGGATAGGCTGCCAGCAGGGCTTGCAGCGCATCGCTGCGGCGGCGGGCTACAAACACCGGCGCGCCGGTGCGCTGCTTGATCAACAGCGGCTCATCGCCGCACAGTGTGGCCGACAAGTGCGGCAGCACTTCCAGGCAAGTCTGGCCAAGTCGCCCATAACCGCGTGAGACCACCCCAGGGCGCCGACCAGCGGCCTGAAGGTGCTGCACCATGGCAATGACCAAGGGGGTCTTACCAGCGCCACCGGCCACCAGATTACCCACCACCACCACCGGCACTTTGGCCGTGTAGGCGCTCAGCCAATGGTGTTCAAACAGCCATCGCCTGAGGCTGACCAAGGCCCCGTAAAGCTGCGACAGTGGCCACAGCAGGCGTGCCAGCCAGCCGCGCTGCAGCCAGGCGCGTTGGAGGAAATGGATCAGGGCTGCCATAAAGGTTTTTTAGCCACCGGCCGCTCAGCGCTTGCCTGATGAAGAAGCGCTTTGTGTAGCAAAAGTGATGCGCGAGAGATCTGCTCGTCGGGCCGCTTCCATCACCAATACGACCGACTGATGGCTGGCCGCTGCATCAGCGCTGATGATTAGCACAGTCTCCTGGCTGCCGGTGTTGGCCGCTCGCAAGGCCGCAACCACGGCGTCTAGGCTGCGCGCGTTAAGTACCGTTTTGTTGACGGCATAACGCCCGTCACTGCTGACGGCCACCACCACTTCCTGTGGGCGCTTTCGCGCGGCTTCAGTGTTGGCCACGGGCAGTTCAATTTGCAACTGTGTGTACTTGCTGTAGGTGGTTGACAGCATCAGGAAAATTAACAGCACCAGCAATACGTCAATGAAGGGGATGAGGTTGATTTCAGGTTCGTCGATCGGGCGTTGGCGAAACTTCATGGCTCAGGCCTCCACGCGACGAAATGGGTGCAGCAGGCTTTCATGGCGACTGGCGCAGGGTGTTTAAGTGGCGTGCAAAACGTTCGGTTGCAAGCTCCATCTGCAGTACGTAGCTTTCAATCCGGCCGCGGAAATAGCGCCAGAAAATCAGAGAAGGAATCGCTACCATCAGCCCGAAGGCCGTGTTGTAGAGTGCGATCGAAATACCTTGTGCCAGCTGCACCGGGTTGTCGGTGCCGGCGACGCCCGCGCCCTGCGAGCTGAAAATCTCAATCATGCCAATCACAGTGCCCAGCAATCCAATCAGCGGTGCTGCCGAGGCAATAGTGGCCAGCACAGCCATGTAGCGCTCGAGTTCGTGGGCTGCTTCCCGACCACCGCTTTGAAGGGCCGAACGCAGGTCGTCTTCGCTCAATCGGGGATTTTTGCTGAGCGCTTGCAATCCGCACGCCAGCACTCTGCCCAGTATTGAATTGGCTTCGAGCTGAAGAATGATCTCTTGGGAAGGCACGCCCAGGCGGGAGACCAAAATGGCCTCGGCGGCGAGCTTGGGTGGGGCTACCTGCTCAATGCGCAGACTTAAACACCGCTCTATCACCACAGCCAAAGCCAACACCGAGCACGCCAGTAGCGGCCAAATGGGCCAGCCTGCGGCTTGTATGATTGAAAACAATACGCTGACTCCCTGTAAATTCAATGGTGTGAATTATGGCTTAGGCCCTAGCACACTCAGGTCGCTCACAGCTTGCGTCCTAGCTTTTCGAGCGAACGAATCTTGAACAACTTTGCAAGTCCATGGATCAATTGATCAATCAGTTTCTGCCTGAGGAGGGGTCTGCATCAGCCCCCGCGGTTCGGGTGTGGCCGGTCGGCTCATTATTGCGGGCGATTGCCGACAGTCTGCAAGCGCGCTTTAACCCAGTGGCGGTCAAGGGGGAGATCGCCGGCTTTTCCCGGGCCGCCAGCGGGCACTGCTATTTCAATCTCAAAGATGAACAAGGTCAGGTACGCTGTGCCATGTTCAAGCGGGCAGCCTCGCTGATCGACTTTGTGCCGCGGGATGGTCAGTTGGTGCAAGTGCGAGGCCGGCTGGGTGTTTACGAGCCGCGCGGCGAGCTGCAGTTGGTGGTCGAATCCATGCTTGAGGCCGGGGAGGGCAATTGGTTTGAACAGTTCACCCGCCTCAAAGCCAAACTCGAGGCGCAAGGGCTTTTTGACAGCGCCCGTAAACGTCCGCTGCCGCTGCTGCCGCGGTCCGTGGGAATCATCACTTCCTTGGGCGCTTCGGCTTTGCACGATGCCGTGAGCACCTTGATGCGGCGTGCGCCCCATGTATCTGTGGTGATTTACCCGGCCAGCGTACAAGGCGTTCAAGCGCCTGGCGAATTGCTGGCGGCATTCCAAAAAGCCGTGCACCGCGCTGAAGTTGATGTAATTTTGCTGGTGCGTGGCGGTGGCGCCATGGAAGACCTCTGGGCTTTCAATGACGAGGCCCTGGCACGCGCTATCGTGGCTTCCCCGATACCTGTTATCAGTGGCATCGGCCATGAAACCGACTTCACCATCGCTGATTTTTGTGCCGATGTGCGCGCGCCCACACCAACTGCTGCCGCTGAACTCTGCGCCCAGCCGCAAATAGTCTGGCTTAGGGCCCTCGAGCTCGTATGGCTGCGGCTGCAAAGCGCGGTTGACCGCCAGCTTGATTCATGCAGTCAGCGGCTGGACCGCGCCGCCGCGCGAGTCTGCCAGCCTTCGCATCTGCTGGCTCGGCAGCAGACTCAGTTGGCCTTGCAAGGCCAGCGACTGTCCCACGCTACTCGTTGGCTTGTGCAAGGGCAAAAGGGGCGGATTGACGCTTTGTCCCGCAGCTTGCCCAAGGCCGTAGCTTTGTCGCTCAGCCAAGACCGCCAGCGTCTTGAGCGGGCCCAGGCGCGACTGGAGTCGCTGGACCCGAAATGGGTCCTTCAGCGCGGTTACGCCTGGCTGGCCGACGCGCAGGGTCGCGCAATCACCAGCGTGCAGCAGGCCCGCGTCGGTCAGCCCTTGTCCGCTACCCTGGCTGACGGTGAGCTTAATTTGACCGTTGACCAGCGCCCTTTGATTTAGTTTTTTACAATATCGATTCTTTCAGTTCATTGACCCTCTAGGAAAACACCATGGAACACAGCCTCCCAGCCCTGCCTTACGCCATAGACGCCCTCGCTCCGCATTACAGCCAAGAGTCCTTCGAATACCACCACGGCAAGCACCACAACGCTTACGTGGTCAACCTTAACAACCTGCAAAAGGGTACTGAGTTTGAAGCCATGGGTCTCGAAGAGATCATCAAGAAATCCAGCGGCGGCATTTACAACAATTCGGCCCAAGTCTGGAACCATACTTTCTTCTGGAACTGCATGAAGCCCGCTGGCGGCGGCGAGCCTGCTGGTGCGCTGGCCCAGGCGATCAACGCCAAGTTTGGCTCTTACGCAGCTTTCAAAGAGGCTTTCGTGAAGTCGGCTGTCGGTAACTTCGGCTCTGGCTGGACCTGGCTGGTGAAAAAGCCGGATGGTTCCGTCGATATCGTCAACACCGGACCGGCCGGCACGCCTTTGACCGGCGCAGACAAAGCCCTGCTGACAGTGGATGTCTGGGAGCACGCTTATTACATCGACTACCGCAATGCGCGTCCCAAGTTCGTCGAGACATTTTTGTCAAATCTGGTGAACTGGAAGTTTGCCGAAACCAACTTCGCTTGATCCTTCACGCCCTGCCTTTTGTAGGCAGCTCGTTAAAAAGCCGACCTGAGGTCGGCTTTTTAACGTTGGGGTTCAGTTCAGATCAAAGTGTGCAGACTTTAGCGTTTGCTTTCGAAAGGCGGGCCGCTCAAGCGCGTGCCGGCCTTCAGCCCTTTTTTGGCAAACCAGCCTTGATTCATCTCCAGCACATAACGCACCGGCTGCGCTGAGCAATGTGAATCCGTGGTTTGCGGCTGCATATCAGCCAGATTGACAATGGTGCCGTCGTCAGCCACGAACGCTGCGGTCAGTGGCAAAAGGGTGTTTCGCATCCAGAAGCATTGCTGGGCTACTTGCTCAAAAATAAAAAGCATGCCTTCAGACTGGGGCATTTCTTTGCGGAACATCAGTCCGGTCTGGCGCTGCTCAGGGGTCAGGGCCAACTGGGCATTAATTTGGTACATGCCGACGCTCAGCGTGGTGCGTTGAAGTTTGAGCTGGGGCTGGTCTTGGGCAACCGCGGAGGTCCCAAGGGTAAAACTGAGCATACATGGCAATACGCGGCTGAACAAAAGAGCTCTGAAATTGATCATGGCCCCCATGATAAAGGCTCTGTGGTTTTCACCCCGTTACATACAAAAAAATGCCCGCGCAGGGCGGGCATTTTTGACTGAAGAAAAGAATTACTTCTTAGCTTCTTCTTTTTTAGCGGCTGGCTTTTTGGCTTCTTCTTTTTTAGCGGCAGGCTTGGCTTCTTCTTTTTTAGCGGCAGGCTTGGCTTCTTCTTTTTTAACAGCAGCGGCAGGCGCAGCAGGCGCTTGTGCGAAAGCAGTGGCAGTTGCGAACAAGCCGGCAAACAAGATAGCGAGAGTTTTGGTCATTTTGGATTTCCTAGTAACGTTATTGGAAAAAGCCCACTCAAATATAAGTAGACACTTCAATAACGGCAGATGTTCGGATTGGTTGACATTCGGGTGAATAATTTTCCGGGACGCACCCTTTAGTCTTTAGGATTACATTAAAGCTGTTTTACATGGCGAACTTGTTGCTCAATGACCATGCCCGGTCGATCGGCCCTGGCGCTAGCTAAAATGATTTCATGGCAACGAAACCTCCTAAAGCCCCGGCCCCTGCTGCAACACCTTCCACCCAGCCTGCCCGGCCTGAAGATGGCCAAGGCGGTAACTCTGTGGTGTTGGAGCGCCGCACCCAAAAAGTCAAGCCCCCGCAGATGTACCAGGTTATCTTGCTCAATGACGACTACACCCCGATGGAATTTGTCGTCCTTGTGATCCAGGAATTCTTCAACAAAGATCTAGAGACCGCCACTCAGATTATGCTGAAGATCCATCTCGACGGAAAAGGCGTCTGCGGCGTATTCTCTAAGGATGTTGCAGCCACTAAAGTTGATCAGGTGACTGAAGCTGCACGCAAAAACGGTCATCCCTTGCAATGTATTTGCGAGCCTGTTGAAATGTAAGAAATGCCCCAATCTACTGCACAATTGTTTTTGAAATTTGAGTCGCAAGCCCTAAAGGAATAGTCATGATTGCCCAGGAATTAGAAGTTAGCTTGCACATGGCCTTTGTAGAGGCCCGCCAGCAACGCCACGAGTTCATCACCGTGGAGCACCTGCTGCTGGCCTTGCTTGACAACCCAAGCGCTGCCGAAGTCTTGCGCGCATGTTCTGCCAATGTGGATGACTTGCGAAAGTCGCTGGCCAACTTTATCAAAGACAACACCCCGCAAGTTGCCGGTAATGATGACGTCGATACCCAGCCCACATTGGGTTTCCAGCGCGTTATCCAGCGCGCCATCATGCATGTGCAATCCACCGGCAATGGCAAAAAAGAAGTCACCGGCGCCAATGTGCTGGTAGCTATTTTTGGGGAAAAAGATTCGCACGCCGTGTACTACCTGCATCAACAGGGTGTCACGCGCCTGGATGTGGTGAATTTCATCGCTCACGGCATCAAAAAGACCGACCCACCCGAGCCCACCAAGGCCGGCGAAAGCGCTGCGGAAAACGAGGAAAGTCCCGAAAAAACCGAAAAAGCCTCACCTCTCGAGCAGTTCACGCAAAACCTGAACCAGCTCGCCAAAGAAGGCAAGATCGATCCCTTGATCGGGCGCGAGTACGAGGTCGAGCGCGTGATCCAGATCCTGTGCCGCCGCCGCAAGAACAATCCATTGCTCGTAGGTGAAGCTGGCGTCGGCAAGACCGCCATTGCCGAGGGCCTGGCCTGGCGCATCACGCAAAAAGATGTTCCTGAGATTCTGGCTGAGGCGCAGGTTTATTCACTGGACATGGGCGCCTTGCTGGCGGGTACCAAGTACCGCGGCGACTTCGAGCAGCGTCTGAAGGGAGTGCTCAAGTCCCTTAAAGACAAGCCGAACGGCATTTTGTTCATTGACGAAATCCACACCCTGATCGGCGCCGGCGCTGCCTCTGGCGGCACGCTGGACGCCTCTAATTTGCTCAAACCTGCGCTCAGTTCGGGTCAGCTCAAGTGCATTGGTGCCACCACTTTTACCGAATACCGGGGAATTTTCGAAAAAGATGCCGCTCTGTCGCGGCGCTTTCAAAAAGTTGATGTGGTTGAGCCAACTGTTCAGGAAACGGTTGAAATTCTCAAAGGTCTGAAATCGCGCTTTGAAGAGCACCACGGCGTGAAGTACGCCGTGGCCGCTTTGCAGGCGGCCGCCGAATTGAGCGCCAAGTACATCAACGACAGGCATCTGCCCGACAAGGCGATTGATGTGATCGACGAAGCCGGTGCCGCTCAGCGCATCCTGCCTGTCTCCAAGCGCAAGAAGACCATTACCAAAGCCGAGGTCGAGGAAATTGTGGCGAAGATTGCGCGCATTCCGCCCGCCAATGTCTCCAATGACGACCGCGGCAAACTCAAGACACTGGAACGTGACCTCAAGAGCGTGGTGTTCGGTCAGGACAAGGCAATCGACGTGCTGGCTTCAGCTGTCAAGATGGCGCGTTCGGGTCTGGGCAAAGGCGACAAGCCGATTGGCTCTTTCCTGTTCTCCGGACCCACGGGCGTTGGCAAGACTGAAGCCGCCAAGCAATTGGCCTACATCATGGGCATTGACCTGATTCGCTTTGACATGAGCGAGTACATGGAGCGCCATGCGGTGAGCCGCCTGATCGGCGCGCCGCCGGGCTACGTGGGCTTTGACCAGGGCGGCCTGCTGACCGAGGCGGTGACCAAGAAGCCGCATTGCGTGCTGCTGCTCGACGAGATCGAAAAAGCCCACCCGGACATTTTCAACGTGTTGCTGCAGGTCATGGACCACGGCACGCTGACCGACAACAACGGGCGCAAGGCAGATTTCCGGAACGTCATCATCATCATGACGACCAACGCCGGTGCCGAGACCATGAACAAGTCCACGATTGGCTTCACCAACCCGCGCGAAGCAGGCGACGAGATGGCCGATATCAAGCGCTTGTTCACGCCGGAGTTCCGCAACCGTCTAGACGCCACTGTGAGCTTCAAGGCCCTGGACGAAACTGTCATTTTGCGGGTGGTTGACAAGTTCCTGCTGCAACTCGAAACACAGTTGGCTGAGAAGAAAGTCGAAGTTACCTTCACCGACGTGCTGCGCAAATTCTTGGGCAAGAAGGGTTTCGATCCACTCATGGGTGCACGCCCGATGCAGCGCCTGATTCAGGACACGATCCGTCGCGCGCTGGCCGACGAATTGCTGTTCGGCCGCTTGATCGACGGTGGTCGCCTGACGGTGGACATGGACGTTACCAAGGACGAAAAGGGTGTCGAGTCCGGCGAAGTCAAGCTTGATATTCAGCCGCTGCCCAAGAAAGAGGGCAAGGCCAAGCCCGAACCCGAGCAGGCCACGGCAGATTGAACTGCTAAAAACTGAAAAAGCCTGCTGAATCCTTTTCGGCAGGCTTTTCTTTTTGGGAACGCGTCAGACTTTTAGATTCGCAAGGTCGGGTGCAAAAACAACGGCGTCGGCGCCGCTTTGCCAGGGCGGGTATTTGTGCATCACGCTGTCAAACAAGGCGCTGGTCACGATGGCGTTCAGCCATGTGCGCAGGCTGGGCCAGTCCTGCGCGGCAAACCACTCAGGGTCGGTCTGGGCGAACTGCCGTACAAAGGGCGCGATGGCCATGTCGGCCAGTCCAGCTTTGGCACCGAAAAGCCAGCCAGCCCCGGCCAATTGTTGCGCCAGATCGCTTAACCAGCCAGCTGCGGCACTTCGGTGTGCCAAAGGGTCAGAGTCTGCGTAGCGGCCCGGGTATTTGTAGCGGTCCAGGTGGTGCTTGAAGGTCTGCTCGCAGTCCTCAATGATCGCCAGAACTTGCGCCGCCTGAGGCTCGTTAGGCAGCCACTGTGCGGGGTCGCTGTGACCCAGAGCCCAGCACATGATGTCCAGGCTTTGGTCTATCACTTCGCCGTTTGTAAATACCAGCACAGGCACACTGGCTTTGGGCGAGGCTGCTAAAAGTTCGGCCGGTTTGGCTTTGAGTACGACCTCTCGCAGCTCGCAGGCCTGGCCGCTGACGGCCAGTGCCAGCCTAGCCCGCATGGCGTAAGGACAGCGCCGAAAAGAGTAAAAAATTGGCAACGTCCCGGGCATCTTCAAGCTTTGCCATCCCGCAGAGCCGGGCCGCGCTTGGCACCGATGTGCCGTTCATTGCGTTGCTGTGCAAAGGCGATCTGGCGCTGGCGCTCTCGAAAGCCCTCTTTTTGCGCCTCGCTGGTTTTGTCGTGACAGCCCGGACAACTCACGCCCTGCACGTAGAGCGCAGAGAGCTTGTCTTCCGCACTGACCGGGTCGCGGCAGGATCGGCAAAGCTCAAAGTGGCCGGGTTGCAGCTGATGGTCTACCGAGACGCGCTCGTCAAATACAAAGCACTCGCCACGCCAGCTGCTTTGCGTTTGCGGCACGGTTTCCAGGTACTTCAAAATCCCGCCCTCCAGGTGGTAAACCTCCTCAAATCCCAGGGTTCGCATGAATGCAGTCGATTTTTCGCAGCGTATGCCGCCAGTGCAAAACATGGCGACTTTGGGTTTTTTGCCGTTTTTTTCTTGTAGGCAGCCGTTCGGGCCCATTTCTTTTTCTACCCATTGAGGCAGCTCTGAAAAGCTGGTGGTGGCAGGGTTGATAGCGCCTTCAAAGCTGCCGATAGCGACTTCGTAGTCATTGCGGGTGTCAATCAGGACGACCTCGGGGTTTTGGATCAAGGCGTTCCATTCCTGGGGTTTGACATACTGGCCAGCCATTCGGTTGGGATTGATGCCTTCAACGCCCAGGGTGACTATTTCGCGCTTGAGTCTGACTTTCATCCGGTAAAAAGGCGCTTTGCTGCAGACCGCCTCTTTGTGTTCCAGGTTGGCGAGGCGTGGGTCTGTGCGCAAATGCGCCAGCACCGCCCGGACACCGGCCGGCGGACCGGCAATGGTGCCGTTGATGCCTTCTGACGCCAACAGCAGCGTGCCCCGAACATCATGGGTCTCGCAAAAAGCCTGTAAGGGCGCTTGCAGTTGCTCAAAGTCGGGCAGATCGACAAATTTGTAAAGAGCGGCAGTCAGGAATTCGGACATGTTCTGGTGTGGGCGTTAGCGAAACGTACCGGACAACCGGGTCAAGTGCATGTGGCTATTTTCTCTCAGGCACTGAAATGCCTATTTGCCCTGGATCAAGCCAAGCCGAAGCCAGGGCGCAAGTGGGCCTACTGCGTCCCGAAGATTCGGTCGCCTGCATCGCCCAGGCCAGGCAAGATGTAGCCGTGTTCATTGAGCTGGCGGTCTATGGCTGCGGTGAAAATGGGCACATCGGGGTGGGCTTTTTGCAGGGCGGCAATACCCTCAGGGCAGGTCAGCAGGCAAACGAACTTGATGGACCTGGGTTTGAGTTGCTTGAGCCGCGTGATTGCAGCCGCGGCCGAATTACCAGTGGCCAGCATCGGATCCACCACCAGCACATCGCGCGCTTGCATGTCCTGGGGCATTTTGAAGTAATACTCCACGGCCTGCAGGGTTTGAGGGTCCCGGTACAGCCCGATATGCCCGACCCGGGCTCCTGGCACCACGCTGAGCATGCCTTCTAAGATACCGTTGCCAGCCCGCAGAATCGATACTAAAACAAGCTTTTTACCGTCAATCATGGGCGCTTGCATGGCCTCGAGCGGGGTGTCGATATCAACCAGTTGAACCGGCATGTCGCGCGTGACCTCATAGGCCATCAGCATGCTCAGCTCATTGAGCAAGGTGCGAAAGGTGCTGGTGCTGGCGTCTTTGCGGCGCATCAGTGTGAGCTTGTGTTGAACCAGCGGGTGGGTGATAACGGTCACCCCGGTGCTGGTCACTGCTGGGCTTGTTGTAGGTTGAGTGTTCATGGTTTAAGTCTGCCTGGTACCGGATTTGGGCGTGTTTCAATTATCTTTTGGCCACTCTTCGGGTATGCAGTGGGCGAAAAGTAAAATGCACACTAGATTAAATCAATTCACCCCCTCCAGAAGGACATCTCGTGGCCGGACACAGTAAATGGGCGAATATTCAACACCGCAAGGGCCGGCAGGACGAAAAACGTCAACGCATCTGGACCCGGGTGATGCGCGAGATCATGGTCGCTGCCCGCATGGGAGGCGGTGATTTGGGCACCAACCCGCGTTTGCGTTTGGCCGTTGACAAGGCCAAGGCGGCCAATATGCCTGCTGAAAACGTCAAATACGGCATCGCCAAGGCCACCGGCAGCCTGGAGGGCGTGCAGTACGAGGAAGTGCGCTATGAGGGCTACGGCATCGGTGGTGCGGCCATCATCGTTGACTGCATGACCGACAACCGCGTGCGTACCGTGGCTGAGGTACGGCATGCTTTTTCAAAGCATGGGGGGAATATGGGCACGGAAGGTTCTGTTGCGTTTCAATTCAAGCATTGCGGTCAGTTGATTTTTGCGCCCGGCGTGAGTGAAGAAAAAGTCATGGAAGTCGCCTTGGAAGCCGGCGCTGACGACGTCATCACGGACGATGAAGGAGCCATCGAAGTGCTCACACCCTATACGGAATTTGAGAAAGTCAGAAACGCGCTAAATGCCGCTGGTCTGACACCAGAAATGGCTGAAGTCACCATGCGGGCTGACAACATGATTGATCTGGCAGGAGACGACGCCGCCAAAATGCAAAGATTACTCGACATTCTGGAAGACTTGGACGACACCCAGGATGTCTTTCATAACGCAGCCATTTCTAATTGATGACTGGTTGCACGGCGCCTGTGTGAGCGGGCAGCACACTATATTGAAAGTAAATTAATGAAAGTTTTGGTTGTGGGCGGCGGTGGACGCGAACATGCGCTAGCCTGGAAAATGGCGCAGTCCCCCAAAGTCCAGGCGGTTTATGTGGCACCCGGCAACGGCGGTACGGCGCTTGATAGCCGGCTTGAAAACATCGCCATCACTGACATACAGGCTTTGCGCAGCTGGGCTCAGACAGAAAAAATTGCATTGACGGTAGTTGGACCCGAACAGCCCTTGGCCGCCGGCATCGTGGACGAATTCCGGGCCCACGGCCTGCGGGTGTTCGGTCCCACCCGGGCCGCGGCGCAACTGGAGAGTTCCAAGGCTTTTTCCAAGGCCTTCATGAAACGTCACGGTATCCCAACGGCGGATTACGAAACCTTCAGCGACCCGCTGGCCGCGCACGCTTATGTCGACCAAAAAGGCGCGCCCATTGTGGTCAAGGCGGACGGCCTGGCCGCCGGCAAGGGCGTGGTGGTGGCCATGTCGCTGGCCGAGGCGCATGAGGCGGTTGACTTCATGCTGGCCCCCGAGACCGGCGTCAACCCCTTGGGCGTGACACACAACGAGGGCGGCGCTCGCGTTGTCATTGAAGAGTTTTTACAAGGCGAAGAGGCCAGCTTCATCGTTATGTGTGACGGTAAAAACCTCACTGCGCTGGCCACCAGCCAGGACCATAAGCGTCTGCTTGATGGTGACGCGGGGCCCAACACCGGCGGCATGGGCGCTTACTCGCCGGCCCCGGTCGTCACCCCACAAATCCATGCCCGTGCGATGCGCGAGATCATCCTGCCCACCATCAAAGGCATGGCGCAAGACGGAATTCCTTTCACAGGTTTTTTGTACGCCGGCCTCATGATCGATGCCCAGGGGCAACCCAAAACACTGGAATTCAACTGCCGCATGGGGGACCCTGAGACCCAGCCAATCATGATGCGCTTGAAGTCCGATTTGTTTGACGTGATGATGGCCGCGACCTCGGGTCAGCTTGACCAGATCGAATTGGATTGGGACCGTCGCCCAGCTTTGGTTGTGGTGATGGCTGCGCATGGCTACCCGCTGAACCCGCGCAAGGGCGACCTCGTCACGGGGCTGCCTTCCTTAGACAGTTTGAAGCAGGCCAATGCCATGGTTTTTCATGCCGGCACCGTGACTCCGCAGCCAGGGCAGGGCGGCAAAGGGGAGGTGCTGAGCGCGGGAGGCCGTGTGCTGTGTGTGACCGCGCTGGGACACACGGTCAAAGAAGCTCAGAAACACGCGTATGAAATCGCCGATGGCATCTCGTTTGCAGGCGCGCAGTACCGCAATGACATTGGCTTTCGGGCCATCAAATCCTGATGCGCGCAGATTTTCCTTTGGCCAATAGCCTTCTGAAAACAGACTTGGCTATGCCGGTTCAATTCCGGGGAAGTCGCCTGGCCCGCGAACTGCTGCGCTGGATGGGCTGGAAAATCGATTTTCAGGGCTTGCCCGCCATGCAAGGCGTGGCAATCCTCTATCCACACACCTCAAACTGGGATTTCCCTGTGGCCATGCTGCTCAAATCGGCCATGGGCATTGAGGTGAAGTTCTGGGCGAAGGATTCTCTGTTTAACATTCCGGTATTTGGTCGCTGGCTGCGCTGGCTCGGTGGCGTTCCGCTCATGCGCAACGCTGCCTCTGGCGTGGTCGCCCAAATGGTGGCATTGATTCAACGAAAAAAAACGGAGTCCAGTTATTTTTGGCTCGCCTTGTCGCCTGAAGGAACGCGCAGTTACCAGCCGGGTTGGCGCAGCGGTTTTTACCGGGTGGCTCTGGAGGCCGGTGTGCCTTTGGCCCTGGCTTCGCTGGATTATTCGAAAAAAATCCTGGTGCTGCGTCACTATGTGCATTTGAGCGGGGACACCGCGCAAGACATGCAAGACATTGCGCTCGTCTACGAAGGTGTGCAAGGCTACAGACTCGGGCAGGCCGCGCCCATCAAACTCTTGGGTCAAGAGGAAAAACCATGAACAAGATCTCTGCGCAAGCTGGTCGCCAATTTCTGTTGGGTTTGCAAAAGCGCATCACCTCAGCGGTGGCTAATTTAGACGGCGGTAGTTTTGCGTCTGACGCTTGGGAAAAAGCGCCTGGCGAACCGCTTCAAGGAAACGGCTTGACGCAAATTCTGGAGCAGGGCAAAGTGTTTGAGCGTGCCGGTTGTGGTTTTTCGCATGTGCGCGGTGCTTCATTGCCACCCTCGGCCACCCAGCACCGTCCTGAGTTGGCCGGTGCACCCTTCGAGGCGATGGGCGTTTCCCTGGTTTTTCATCCCCGCAACCCTTATGTGCCCACCGTCCACATGAATGTGCGCATGATCGCTGCTACGCCGGCCTCCGGAGATCTGGTTTGCTGGTTTGGCGGTGGCATGGACCTGACGCCTTATTACGCTTTTGAAGAAGATGCTGTGCATTTTCACCAGGTCTGTAAGGACGCGCTGGCGCCCTATGGTGAAGACAAGTACCCACGCTTTAAGTTCTGGTGCGACGAGTATTTCTGTCTCAAGCACCGGCATGAACAACGCGGTATTGGCGGCGTTTTTTTTGATGATTTCAACGAACTGGGCATGGAGCGCAGCTTTGAGATGCTGCAAAGCGTGGCCGATTCATTTTTGGCAGCCTACATGCCCATCGTTGAGGCCCGTCAGGGCACGCCCTTCGGACAGCGTGAGCGCGACTTTCAGCTCTATCGGCGCGGGCGCTATGTCGAGTTCAACCTGGTGTGGGACAGGGGCACGCATTTCGGCCTGCAATCGGGTGGGCGCACCGAGTCCATCTTGATGTCCATGCCGCCGCTTTGCAGCTGGTCCTACAGGCGCGAGGACCCGCCGGAGTCTGCCGAAGCGGCGTTGACGCGCAACTTCCTGGTGCGCAGGGACTGGCTTTGAGCCAGCACACTGCTCAGGCCATGCCCAGACGAATTGGCGTTTTTGGCGGTGCCTTTGACCCGCCGCATTGCGCCCACGTCGCTTTGGCAGCTGCCGCCATCGAGCAGCTTCAGCTCGACGAGCTCAGGATCATCCCAACGGGTCTCGCCTGGCATAAGAGCCGTCCGCTAACCCCGCCTGAGCACCGCATGGCCATGGCCTTGCTTGCTTTTTCCGGCCTGCCCGGCGTGATTGTTGATGACCGCGAGCAGCGCCGTGAAGGCTTGAGCTACACCATTGACACGCTCGAAGCCCTATTGGCAGAGCAACCAGGCTGTGTCCTTTTTCTGGTCATCGGTGGTGACCAGTTGGCGGCCTTCAATGAGTGGTACAGATGGCAGGATATACTTGCGATAGCTACAATTTGTGTAGCGCAACGACTGCAGCAGTCTGCCAATTCAGCTCATGCCGTCGATCGACCGCTCGCTTTGCCGGATTATTTGCCCCTGCAATTTCCCGCAATACCCGTGAGCGCGACCGATATACGCCTGCGATTGGCGGCGCAGGGCCTTGAGCCTGGCAGTGTGCCGGCCGACCTGCAAGGTTTGATCCCGCAGGATGTGGCGGCTTATATTTCCCAGCACATGCTCTACCAGAGCAGCCCTATGATTTCTTGAGCAACATTGCATGAACGATACCAACATCAGCGCATCTAAAAATATCCAAAAGCTTCAGCGCGCCATCGTCGATGGCCTGGAGGACGTCAAGGCGCAGGACATTCAGGTCTTTGATACAGAACACATTACCTCCCTGTTTGAGAGAGTGATCGTCGCTTCCGGCACTTCAAACCGGCAAACTAAGGCGCTGGCCGCCAGCGTGCGCGACGCTGTGCGTGTAGCCGGTTTCGGTAAGCCCCGCATTGAAGGCGAAGAAAACGGCGAATGGATCATCGTCGATTGCGGTGCTGCAGTAGCGCACATCATGCAGCCCACCATCCGCCAGTATTACCACCTCGAAGAGCTATGGGGTGACAAACCTGTCAAGCTCAAACTCGGCGCCGCAGCGCCCGTATCCAAAGCCTCACGCGCTGCTGCTTTGGCCGCTGCCGAGGCCGAAGTTGCACAAGCCCCGAGTGGTCGTACGGCCGCCCGCACCATCGCCCGCAATGCCGCCAGAAAAGCCGGCCGAGCCAGTGGCGAGCCGGCTCCGGCCAAATCACCAGCAGCCAAACGCGCACCGGCCAAATCCACTGCCAAGCCGGCGTCCAAGGTCGCCGCCAAGACTGCTGCACCCAAGACCCTGGCAGCCAAGACGGCCGCACTGAAAAAACCGGCTGCCAAAAAAGCTGCACCTAAAAAGGTCGCCGCCAAGAAAGCCACCTGGAGCGCATGAAGCTGCTGATCGTCGCGGTCGGTCAACGTGTGCCCGATTGGGCACAAACCGCCTACGACGATTACGCCAAGCGATTTCCGCCCGAAATCAAGGTCGAACTGAAGGCGGTCAAGACCGAGGCCCGCGCCTCCAAGACCCTGGAAAACCTGCTGGCCGCTGAGCGCGCCCGCATTGAGGCCGTCATACCCAAAGGCATGCGCGTTGTCGCGCTTGACGAGCGTGGCACGGCCGTGACTACCATGGCCCTGGCCGACAAGCTGCTTTTCTGGCAGCGCGAAGGGGGTGACGTCGCCATCGTCATTGGCGGGCCGGATGGGCTGGATCCGGCCTTTAAGCAGGCCGCCAATGAACGTATCCGCCTGTCTGACCTGACCTTGCCGCATGCCATGGTGCGTGTTTTGCTCATTGAGCAGCTGTACCGCGCCTGGAGCATCACGGTCAATCATCCTTACCATCGGGAGTAGGCCTTGCCCCCACGCTCCCCACTGCGTGTGGTTCGCGGCCCCCCGAGGGGGCGTGATTTCCCTTGGGGCGGCCCTGCGGGAAATCTGGCCTTTGTGCTGGCCTGACAATAGCATTTATGCCTGAATTTATTTACTTGGCTTCGCAGAGTCCGCGCCGCGCACAGTTGCTGTCGCAACTCGGCGTGGTGTTTGAATTGCTTTTGCCGGACCCCGACGAAGACGCTGAAACTTTGGAAGAAGTTCATGGGCGGGAGGCGCCTGCGGCTTATGTTCAGCGGGTCACCCGGCTCAAATTAGAGGCGGCTGTGGCGCGCATGAAGCGACGTGGCTTGCCTGCCGCGCCCGTGCTGTGTTCCGACACCACGGTCGCTTTGGGCCGTGAAATTTTAGGCAAGCCGGCCGATCTCATTCAAGCCCAGCGCATGCTCACAAGCTTGGCAGGCCGCACGCACCGAGTGCTGACAGCGGTGGCTGTCCAGCAGGGCCGCCAGACCCGCGAGATCCTGAGCGTGTCCAGTGTTAGCTTTGCACCCATGTCGCCGGCCCAGATCAAGGCTTACGTTGACACCGGTGAGCCTATGGGCAAAGCCGGCGCTTACGCGGTACAGGGCCAA